>JACXTT010000025.1_pt1 | contig 219671 bp, 181 predicted proteins | sample 9270951 | NCBI WGS metagenome assembly JACXTT01 (sample SAMN15532306, study PRJNA645909) | rock metagenome | isolation source: weathered quartz diorite | place: Puerto Rico | collected 2017-06-21 | reverse complement strand
GGGCTGTTACACAGCACCACTGTTTGAACGGCCTCGACTGACGAGTCCCGCAGTCGACAGCATACGGTTCATTTGATCTTCACCGGCGCGTTAGCGCCGTTCACCCGCTCGGGATGACGTTAGAACCCCTGGTCCTTGTGCTCTCCAAAGGTCTGCTTGAGCGTGCTCACGATCTCTCCGATCGTGCAGTCGTTGCGCACCGCATTCGCGATCAGCGGCATGAGGTTCGCGCCGCTGCGCGCTGCATCGTCGAGTGAGGTAAGAGCCTGCTTCCATTCGCCGCTGCGGCGTGCGCGGAATGCCTGCAGCCTTGCGACCTGATCGCGTTCGACGCTCTCGTCGATGACGAGCGTCGGCAGCGTTGCGGATTCCTTCTCGGTGAACTCGTTCACACCGACGACGATTGCGCGCTTCTCCTCGAGTGCGCGCTGCGCGTGGTACGCGGAGTCGCCAATCTCGTGCTGCATGAAACCCGACTCGATCGAGGCCATCGCGCCGCCCATCGACTCGATCTTCGCGATGAGCTCGCGCGCCCGGCGTTCGATGTCGAGCGTCAGCGACTCGACTGCGTACGAGCCCGCCAATGGATCCGCTGAGCTCGTGATGCCGGTCTCGTACGCGAGAATCTGCTGCGTGCGCAGCGCGATCTTCGCTGCCTCTTCCGTCGGAAGCGCGAGTGCCTCGTCGCGGCCATTCGTATGCAGCGACTGGCAGCCGCCGAGGACGGCGGCCATCGCCTGATATGCGACGCGGACGACGTTGTTTTCCGGCTGCTGCGCGGTCAAAGTCGATCCGGCGGTCTGCGCGTGAAAGCGCAGCGCGAGCGAGCGAGCGTCCTTCGGGTCGTAGCGCTCCTTCATCATCGTTGCCCACAGCTTGCGCGCGGCGCGGAACTTCGCGATTTCTTCGATGAAATCGTTGTGCGCGTTGAAGAAGAACGAGATGCGCGGTGCGAAGGTGTCGACATCGAGCCCGCGATCGACGGCGGCCTGCACGTATTGCAAGCCGTTCGCGAGCGTGAACGCGACTTCCTGCACAGCCGTCGATCCTGCCTCGCGGATGTGGTAGCCGGAGACGGAGATCGTGTTCCAGCGCGGCACTTCCTTCGCGCAGAACTCGAAGATGTCCGTCACGATGCGCATCGACGGCGCGGGAGGGAAGATGTACGTGCCGCGCGCTGCGTACTCTTTCAGGATGTCGTTCTGAATCGTGCCGTTCAGCTTCGTCCATGAAACGCCGCGGCGCTCGGCGACGATCAGCAGCAGCGAGAGGAGGATCGACGCCGGCGCGTTGATCGTCATCGAGATCGAGACCTTGTCGAGCGGAATCTGATCGAGCAGGAGCTCCATATCCTCGATCGAGTCGATCGCAACACCGACCTTTCCGACTTCACCGCGCGCGAGTGCGTCGTCCGAGTCCATTCCGATCTGCGTCGGCAGATCGAACGCAACCGAAAGGCCGGTCGTCCCGCGCTCGAGGAGGTATCGATAGCGCTTGTTCGACTCGCTCGCGGTCGAGAAGCCGGCGTATTGCCGCATCGTCCAGAGCTTTCCGCGGTACATCGACGCCTGCGGCCCGCGCGTGTAGGGAAACTCGCCCGGGTTGCCCAGATCCCGCGAGGGTTCGAAGCCGCGGTCCCGCAGTGACGATTCGTCGAAAGCGACTGGAATTTCGAGTTCAGAGGAAGTCTTCATCGGGCGCAGTTTATCGAACACGTATAATTTTGACCCTTTCGATGGGCGTATCCGGAAATCTGAAAACGATGCTCCCGGGCGATCTGCTCCAATGGCTTAGCCTTGGACAGAAGACCGGGACGCTCGTGCTGACGAATAAGGCCGTGGAGAAGAAGATCTTCTTCAAAGGCGGCCGTGTCATTTCGTCCGCTTCCAACGATCCCCGCGAATACCTCGGGCAGTTCCTGATGTCCTACGGCTACCTCACCGAGCCGGAGCTCACCAAGGCGATGGATGTCCAGCGCCAGTCCGGCATGCTCCTCGGCAAGATCCTCGTGATGATCGAGGTGATCAGCGAGTCGGAGCTGATCCGGTTGATGCGGCTCAAGGCGGAGGAGGAGATCTACGACATCTTCCTCTGGACCGAAGGGGATTTTCAGTTTCTGGATGGCGAGCTGCCGAAGCAGGAGCTCGTGCCGCTGCAGGTCGATGTCACCGGCATCATCATGGAAGGCACGCGCCGCGTGGACGAATGGACGCGCATCCGCGAGGTGATTCCGAATACGGTCGTGATCCCGATCCTGGAACACGAGTTGCCCGAAGATTTCGATCTCGAGGAAGTGCAGGAGTCCGTCGTGCGTGCGATCGATGGCAGGCGCACGATCGCCGACATCATCGTCGAGAGCCGGTCATCCGCATTTCGCGTGGAGGAGACGCTCTGCGCGCTTGCGCGGCAGGGTCTCGTGCGATTCGAAGATCCGAGTGCGCAACGCGCAGCCGCGGTCGTTGCAGAGACGGAGGCGCCACCACCTGCGCCCGCGCCGGTCGCGGTGACGGAAGAGGATGAGATCGTGGGGATGCTCGGGCGCGCGCAGGCGGCGATCCGGACGGGCGACTTCGAGAAGGCACAGCGGCTATTGCGTGCGGCGCAGAATCTCGATCCGAATCATTCGAAGGTGCGAACGGCGATCAAGTCGGCGGAGACGCTGATCATCAACGAGCTGCGCCGCGATGGCCTGCTCGATACGAAGGTGCCGCGCGTCTCTCGCACGTTCGAGGAGATCACGCAGATGAACTTCTCGCCAAACGAGGGATTCATTCTTTCGCGCATCAACGGGCAGTGGGATATCGGCTCACTGATCAAGATCAGCCCGATCCGCGAAACCGATGCGCTGCTCATCTTCCACAAGCTCTGGAAAGACGGCATCATCGCGTTGAGTTAGGAGAGCGGGCGGAGTTTCCCGCAGTCGCTGGCCGTCCCGGCCGGCGACGAAACTCACGCAATCGTCGCCGAGCGAGACGCTCCCCGGCTGCGGGCGAGACCCCGCTCTCTTAGGACAGGCCCACTTTTGCGCGGACCTCGAGCTCGAGGGCGTTCATCTCGCCGTGGTCCGTTTCGTGGTCGTAGCCGAGGGCGTGGAGGACGCCGTGCACGATCAGGTAGCGCACTTCGGTCGCCAGCGAGTGCTTCTCGTCCGCGGCCTGTCGCTTTGCCTGTTCGACGGAGATCACGATGTCGCCCAGATGCGCCGGCTCGTCGCCGGGAAACGTCAGCACATCCGTCGTCTTGTTCTTGTGGCGGAAATCGCGATTGAGCTTCTTCATCTCCGCGTCCTTCACGAACGCGATCGCGAGGTCATCCGCATAGACATCGAGATGCCGCAGCACGCGGCGCGTGAATGCGACGATCTCCTTCTGCGCGAATCGTGGAACGTTGCCTGTGATGTCGATCGTCGTCATTCGGCGGCCGGCCCCTGATCCGATTCCTTGTCTTTGCGCTCGCGATCGATCTTGTCGTATGCGACGACGATCTTCGCGACGAGCGGATGGCGCACGACATCGCGCTCATTGAAGTCGAAGAAGCGGATGCCTTCGACGTGGCCCAGGATGTTGCGCGCTTCGCGCAGTCCGGATTTCTTGCCGGTCGGCAGATCGACCTGTGTCACGTCGCCGGTGACGACGCACTTCGATCCGAAGCCGAGCCGCGTGAGGAACATCTTCATCTGCTCCGGAGTCGTGTTCTGTGCTTCGTCGAGGATGATGAACGAATCGTTGAGCGTCCGTCCTCGCATGAAGGCGAGCGGCGCGATCTCGATCACGCTTCGCTCCATCATCTTCTCGACCTTCTCGAATCCGATGATGTCGTACAACGAGTCGTACAGTGGGCGCAGATACGGATTCACCTTCTCCGCGATGTCGCCCGGCAGGAAGCCGAGCCGCTCGCCCGCTTCCACCGCGGGACGGCAGAGGATGATGCGCTTCATCGTCTTCTCCGCGAGCGCCGCTGCCGCAGCTGCGACCGCGAGAAACGTCTTGCCGGTTCCCGCGGGGCCGATCGCGAAGACGATGTCGTGTTCCTGCACCGCCTGCAGATAGAGCTTCTGTGCGAGATTGCGCGGCGTGACGACGCGCTTGAGCGAGGCGCCCAGCGAGTCGTCCGTGAAGAAATCGACGATGTTCACTTCGGGCTTGTCGCGCAGAACGCGCATGCCCGTCGAGATATCGGAACGCTTGAGGGGATAGCCCTGGTGAATCAACTGCTGCATCTCTGCCAGCAGTTTCTCGACGGTCGCAACTCCATCCGGATTGCCCTGCACGAAAATCTCGCCGCCGCGCGAGGAGATCTTGACCGCGAATTCATCCTCGAGCATGCGCAGGTTTTCATCGTGATGGCCGAAGAGTGTGTGCGTTCCCTGTTCGTCGAGAGTCAGTTCCATGGTTCTCCTATTCGAATAGCGTAATCCACACCTCACCGTACTCTGCACGGCGTATTTCTGTTAAGGATTTCGTTGCCGTGGTGAAGGGCGACGTTCCCTTTCGATGCTCGATCGCAACGAGCCCCACCGTCCCATCCAATGCCGCGATCAGCGCATCGTACTGCGCATAGTCGTAGGGGGGATCTGCGTAGGCGATGTCGTAGGGCTGCCGGAGACGGGGGATCGCCTCGAGCACGTCCGAGACGATTGTCGGAACGACGACCTGAAACTGCTTCGCGTGTCTCTCGATCATCTCGATGTTCCGCCGCGAGGTGTCGATGGCGAGCACGGATGCCGCCCCGCGCGAGAGCGCCTCGAACGAGAAGACGCCGCTCCCCGCGAAGAGATCGAGGAACCGCGCGCCGGCGATGCGGTCGCCGAGGATGTTGAAGAAGGCCTGGCGCGCGCGCTCGGAGGTGGGGCGAACGTCCTTCGGCGGCACGGGAATGCGCCGTCCGCGCAGTGTTCCTGCTGTTACGCGCAGCGCCGGCATCAAGGTTGTTGTGGAGCCTTCGGCGCCGCGCCGATGAAGTAGTTGTACAGATCCTTTTTCTGGACGTAGATCGTCGTCGGATCCGTCGTGCAGTGCAGCACGACGATGTTCGCATCGGCAATGACGCGGACGACACGCCAGACCTTCTTGTCGTCGCCCATGAGCTCATCGCCGACCTGCGGATCGTAGCCGGCAACGGTGTTGGTCACCGTGCGGTCTTCCGACATTGCGCGGAGGAGATCCTGCAGCGGCAGCACTTCATCCTGCAGCGCCTTCGGGAGAACTGCCGTCGGATCGAAACGCCGCTCGACGAACGATCCGCGCTCGTCGTACGCGCGCAGTTGCGCGCTCGCAGTCCCGGTAGCCGACGGGAGCCAGCGGTCCTGGACTGCACTCAGGTTCGTCGCGTTGACGAGTTTCAGGTACGCGGTGAGCGCGTCCTGCGGAATGATCATCTTCTTGCGGATCGTGCCGCCGGCGCCGTTCATCGAGATCGCGACGAGTCCTCCCTCGAACAGCGAAAGGCGCTGCTCGATAGGACCGGCGAACGTGCGGAAGTCGACGAGCGGCCGGGGGAGACGGCCGCTGATCAACTGCGAGCCGAGGGCCTGGCGCGTGCCGACGAGCTCAGGGATCTCGTATTTTTTCAGCCGCTTCGCCTGCTCCTGCGGAAGCGGCACGGCGATGGCGCCGCCGGCTGGCGCGACGTCGACCTGTGTGATGTCGTGAGGCTGGGTCTGCGCTGACGCGCAAACACAAATTGAAAATTGAAAATTGAAAATTGAAAATAGGGCGACGGCGAGTCTCCTGCAGGGTTGCACGGCTCTATTTTCAATTTTCAATTTTCAATTTTCAATTCTGTTTTCATTCATGTACTTCAGCGCGACTTCCCGCGCAAATTCGCGGGCGTCGTCGGCGTTGATCTCGCCGTTGAATACGGCCTCGCGTGTGCGCTCCAGCGCCTTCGCGACGTGCGGTCCGCCCGGGACTTCGAGCTCGTTGCCGCGCAGCGGCAGCTTGAAGTCGAGAAACTCCTGGAAGCGCGCGAGGCGCGCGGCTTCTTCCGGATGATGCGCTCCGATCAGTGCGCGCATTTCCGGCGTTGCGCTCTTGTACAGCCTGAAGCGCTGTCGTTCGTTGCGCGCGATTCCGAGGGCGTCTTCGAATCGCGAGAGGTCATAGGCGATGTGCAGCGCGTTTTTCGCCCGCTTCTGCGAGAAGCCGGAGCCCTCCAGGCGCGTGCGAGCCTCGGCATCTCCGCGCAGCAGTACGCCGGTGTAGAGAACATAGCGATCGAGCTCAGGCTCGCTCGCGACGACTCGCGCGACTTCGGCAAGCTGCGGGCGCACATCGCTGTGCGGAGGCCCGAACACGATATCCAGCGCTCCGCTGTTGCGCAGTTCAGTCAGCACCTGTGGTGCCGCCTGCTCATCCATCGCAAGGAACATCTCGCGCCAGACTCGTTCCTTTGAGACGGTCTCGAACGCCCCGCTGGCGATGGCTTCGCTCATCAACTGGAACGTCGGATCATCGAGTGTGAAGTCGAGCCGCGTTGCGAGACGGATCGCGCGGAAGATGCGCGTCGGATCGTCGATGAAGCTCTTCTCGTGCAACACGCGGATGAGTCGATTGCGCAGATCCTTCTCGCCATCGAGCGGATCGTGCAGCGACTGATCGATGAGACTCATCGCAATCGCGTTGATCGAGAAGTCGCGGCGCAGCAGATCGTCGCGCAGTTTCCCTGCGCTGACCGTGGGGAGCGCGCCCGGCGTGCGGTACTTCTCCTTGCGCGCCGTCGCGATGTCGATCTCCGGCAGTCCATCACCCTCGACCTTGTAGGTGAGGAACTGCGGGAACGAACGGACGCGCCCGTTGACGGCTTTCGCGACTGCGCGTGCGAGCTCCGCGCCCCCTTCTTCGAGCGTTAGATCGATGTCGATCGCGGGACGGCCGAGGAGGAGATCGCGAACGGGGCCGCCGACGAGGAAGGCCCTCAGTCCCTTTTCCGCTGCTGCTTGTCTCACGAGCTCGAGGGCGCGACGTTGGGGATTGGGTAGCTCGGAGAGCGAAGTCATGTGGTCACGTTCTCGTAGATCTGTGCAAGCACACGTAGCCGTTGTCTGATACGAAACTTAGACGCGGTTTGTCGTGCCGCGTTGATTCTGGGCTCGACCGACTCGGGCTTGAACAGGGCGGCTAGTATCGCATGAACGAGCTCGTTGGGATCGCGGGGCGGAACGAGAAACCCAGTGCGTCCCTGTTCGCAACGTTGGGTATTGATGGGTGTGCGCGACGCGACGACGGGAAGGCCTGCGACGAGGGCTTCCGCGCTGCAGCCGTCATAGTCGTGATCATCGATCGCGGGATCGATCCACGCGTTGAGCGACGCGAGCTCGTGTGGGCGAGGCTCGTGCGTGAAAAGCTGCCACTCGATGTCTTCGCGGAAGCGCCGGATGCGTGCGAGGGTTTGCTCGACGATGTTGCGTGTGGAAGGACGATCGATGGAGCCGATGAGGAATGCTCTTTCCTGTGCCCCCATCGGACTCCCATTGAAATATTCATCTGCCACTGCCTCCGGCAGCAGCGTCACATCAGCGCCCTCGACCGGCGCCAGGACGTAATCCGGTTCGACCGGCGATCGAAACGCGAAGCGTGATTTCTGCACATCGCCGTTCGCGACGTACGGCACCGGAAATCCGACGAACGCCGCAGCCGGAAGCTGCCGTGGGCCATACACATGCGCGAGATCGAAGCCTGCCGCGTCCATCGGATCGGTGACGAGCACCACCTCGTGCCGGGCCGCCAGCGCTGTCGCATCGAGGCGCTGGCACTTCCGCTCGTAGGAGGAGGAATCGGCGAGAATGAGTTGCGCGATGCGCATGAAGTATTCGTGGCGAGTGACGAGTGATGAGTGATGAGTGGTCGTTACCGCGACTCGTCACTCCGACTCGTCACTCACGACTCGTCACTCGCCACTCTTAACTCATTGTAGAATGGTCGTCTACGGCCAATGAGTCAGACCGTCGGCGTGTACAGCGATCGGACCGATCTCGTCGCCGCGCTTCGCGAGAAGTGCCCGGGGAGAGATTTCTCGTCCGACAGCGAGCGCGACCTTTCGCGCGTCGTGATCCTCGATGACGATCACGCGGCACTCTTCGCCGACCCTCCTCGCAAGAGCCTGGTTCGCCTCATCCTCGGGCCCCACGCGAGCCGGCGACAGGGCGAGCTCGTAATTGACCGCGCGACGTTCCTCGCATCGCCCGAAGGCTACCTCGAGTTCGCAACGGATCTTGCGGATGCCGCTGTTCATGCCGCACAGCTCGAGGCGGAGGTCGGCTACCTGACGCAGATCCATGAGTTGATGTCGATGGTGGAGGCGAAGGAAGTCTCCGAACGCATCACACGCACGGTCCTCAACATCCTCGGCATGTCGCGCGGCACCTTGTTTCTGCACGATCCTCGAATGGAGCGCTATGTCGTCAGCTTCAGCAACGACATGGGCTATCACGAGACAGGCGAGTTCCTGCCGGGCATCCCTCCCGACATTCTCCAGCGCGCCCTCGCCTCGGGGAAGTTCATCGAGTTCGACCGGCAGGCGGGGATGATCGTGATGCCGCTGCAGTTCGAACAGGATCTCATCGGCGTGATCAAAGTGCCGGTCACGGCGAACGACGAGCTCGACCTGGAGACGAGCAACAGCGTTACGCGCTATCTCACCGCGGTGACAGGTGTCCTCGGCAACATCTATCAGCTGACGCGCAGCCGCGATCTCGCGATGCGCGACGATCTGACGAAGGCCTACAACCGCCGCTTCTTCGAGTCGTACCTCGATGAGGAGATCGAACGAGCGCGCCGCTACGGATCGCTCTTCAGCATCATCTTCCTCGATCTCGACGATCTGAAGATGGTCAACAACTTCTACGGACATCTCAGCGGATCGCGCACGCTGCAGGAAGTGGCGAAGCGGATTCTCAGCGCAGTGCGCGGCATCGATAAGGTCGTCCGCTTCGGAGGCGATGAGTTCTGCATCATCCTTCCGCAGACCGATTCCGATCAGGCGATGCTCGTGGCCAACCGCGTGAAGAAGTCGATGACCGCGAGCGCGTTCAGGCTGGAGCCGACGGTCGAGATCTCGATCACCGCAAGCTTCGGCATCGCAACCTACCCGACGCATGGCATCACGAAGGACGGACTCATTCGTCAGGCCGATGCCGCGATGTACCGCGTGAAATCGACGACGAAGAACGCCGTCGGCGTCGCGACGATCGAAGACGCCACACGCCCCGCAACGATGTGAGGCTCAGTGCCGAGTGACGAGTGCTGAGTTGCGAGTTGAAGTCGCCACGCGTCACTCACTACTCGTCACTCACTACTCGTCACTCGCAACTCCTCTGCTATCGTTTACTCCTCATGTCCGAAGACAATCTCAGTATCGAGGGTGCCCTCGAGGAAACGACCGTCCCCGATCTTTTTCGCTCGCTCGTGCGGAGCAGTGAGACGGGGATCGTCTCGCTGCAGGCGGACGGCCGCAACGACACGATCTACTTCGAAGAAGGGCGCATCGTGTATGCCGCGAGCAGTGATCCGGACATGGGTCTCGCCGAGACGCTGTTGCGCTCCGGCGATCTGACTCTGCACGAGTATGAGACGGCGATGGGGCGGCTCGTGGTCTCGCATCGTATCGGTGCGTTGCTGTGCGAGCTCGGCTACCTGCGGCCCGAGGAATTGAGCCGTGCGCTCGAGCGTCAGGCGAACGCGATCATTCTCAACGCGCTGCGCTATCGCTTCGGTACGTACACGATGGAATTCGGCGCGGAGTTCTCCTCCGAGATCGTCAAGTTGAATCTGCCGACCGAGCGGCTGATCCTCGAAGGGGTCAGACAAATCGAGCATTGGTCGCTGATCTGGCGCGGCCTCGCGCGGCTCGACCGGATGCTCGAGTCGACGCCCGGCGCGGATATGAAGGCGTACAACCTCGAGCTCGGCGACGAAGAAACGCTCGTGCTCTCACTGCTCGCGGAGCCTCAATCCGTCGAACAGATCTGCGCGCGCAGCTACCTCGCGAACTTCATCACCTGCCGGACGCTGTGGGGTCTGCTCTCCGTGAATCTGGTGCAGGACGCGGGCGGCGAGGCGATGGCGGAGAAGCGCGCGACCGTCGAGTCGGAGTACGAGCTCGAGGGGCTCGTCGAGCGCTACAACGGCCTCTATCAGCAGATCTTCGCCCTCGCTTTTCAGAAGATCGGCGATCACGTCTATGACTTCATGGATCGTGTCGTCCTCCATCTCTCGCCCGACACGACGCCGTATCTGTCGGGGCTGAATCTCGTGAACGAGGCACGCGTCGACTTCGATCAGCTCTACAACAACGTGATCGCGAGCGGTTCGCAGAACCACATGGCTGTCGTGCAGAACGTGCTCGATGAGTTGCTCTATGGATGGATTCTGGAGATCAAGGCAGAGTTCGGCGCGGAGTCGGAAGCGGAAGTGGTTCGGCTGGCGAATGCGTTGAAGAAATAGGGCGCCCCATTTCCCCTTACAATAACCACGATCCAATGCGGAAATCCCTTCTCCTTCTTCTGACGATCCTCGCAGCTTGTGTCTCCTCCGCCCCTGCCAAAGCTCCGAACGAACATGAGTGGAATCTGATCGAGGCCGACTATCAGTGGCTGCAGACTCTGCGCAACGCGCAGCCCAGGCCGCCTGCCGATGCGTCGCGCAAGCAGCAGATCGAAATCCTTCTTTCGAATCACTCCAAAGTCGAGCCGATGTACGTCTCCTTCATCGACAAACTCGACGAGTACTACAAACGGACGGCCGATCCGCGCGCCGCCACGCTGTTCGCAAGAGAAAAGATCATGCTCGGCGATGAGTACATGAACATCCTCTCGCGCTACGACCGCGCGCTCGAGCTCTATCGCGAGGCGCTCAAATACGAGCCGCAGAATGCCGACGCGCTGAAGAAAGCGGGGGAGGCGGAACAGCGGCGCTTCGTTTCCATGACCTCCTTCTCAGTCGTCAAGCAGGGGATGAAGGAAGACGAAGTGCGCAAGCTGGTCGGACTGCCGCGCGAAGACTGGATCAAGCAGGTCGTGCAGAACAGCCGCGTCTATTCAGTCTGGATCTATCCGAAATCCGACGGCGGAGCGTCCGCCATCTACTTTGACAATGGCGTCGTGTATCACACAAACTGGAACGCAGCCGGTCCTGCCGCTTCGCGGGCAGGAAATTGAAAATTGAAAATTGAAAATGACGATGAGATCGCGATTCCGGAAATTTCAATTTTCAATTTTCAATTTTCAATTTCCCACCAGGGAGGGAGGGTGTGATGTCTGACGAGCTCAACGACGATCAATCCCATTACGAAATCTCACTGACGGCAGGCCAGGCCTTTCTCGCCTTCGTGCTCCTGCTGCTCTCCCTTGCGGCATCCTTCGCGTTCGGTCTGATGATTGGTAAAGGTCAGAACGATGAGCGTCTCATCGTGCGCAAAGAGCCGGCGGTCATCACCGAGGCCAGCGTACTGCCGGGGAAGAAGAAGGATGATGGCCGCATCGTCGAGCTCGGCGTGAACGCCGACGACTTCAAGCAGACAACCACCGCGACATCGACTGCACCTGTGACGGATTCAATCGCGCCGCCGGCGATCACGGAGGGTGTAGGACAGACGCCCTCGCCTGTCCCGGCGACGACGACAGGCGAGGCACCTGTCGTACACAAAGCGCCTGCACCTGTCCCTGCGGCGACGACAGGCGAGGCGCCTGTCGTACACAAGGTACCCGCAGGCACACCCGTTTACGCACAACTCCTCTCCAGTGGCGACCAGAAGACCGCGGAAGCGCTTGCCGCGAAAGTCATCGGAGCAGGTTTCACTGGTGCCTATGTCGATCGTGGGTCGAATGAGAAAGGTCCCGTCTTTCGTGTCCGCGTGAAATTCGCCAGCGAGGCGGACGCGCGCGCGGCGGAGGCGAAGCTCCGCGAGTACGCGAAAGACGTCTGGATCGTGAAATGAGAGGACGAGCTCTGAGTTCTGAGTGCTGAGTTCTGAGTAAGACCAACAACGGGCACTCAGAACTCAGAACTCAGAACTCAGAACTCAGAACTGAAACAACTCCATGAGTAGCGAGAAAGATCGGACGACCACTCCTCAACTCGAGGAGCTCCGTAAGGCGACGGCGAAGAAACGTTCTTCGATCGACCCGAGTCACATCCTCGATCGAGCGATCTATCACCTCTGGGACACGATCAACGATCTCGATCAGATCCAGCCGGAGCGCGTCGAGCACTACCGCGTGTCGATCTTCGGCAGCTCACGCATTCAGCCCGGCGACCCGATCTACGATGAGGTGAAGAAGCTCAGCCGCGAGCTGGCGCGATTGGGCGTCGACATCGTCACCGGCGGCGGCCCGGGACTGATGGAAGCCGCGAACGCGGGCGCGGTCGAAGGTCAGGTGGAGAGCCACTCGCGTTCCTTCGGCCTCGCGATCCATCTCCCGAAAGAAGAAGCCGCGAATCCGTTCGTCAACAAGGTCTTCCGCCATCGCACCTTCTTCTCACGGCTCCATCACTTCGTTCGCCTCTCCTCGGCGTTCATCGTTTTCCCGGGCGGCATAGGAACCGCGCTCGAGCTGTTCATGGTCTGGCAGCTTCTGCAGGTGAAGCATGTCACCGAGCATCCGCTCATCCTCGTCGGTACAATGTGGCCCGGTTTGATCGACTGGATCAACGCGACGATGGTCGAGCGGGGTCTGGTCAGCCCCGGCGATCTCGGCGTGGTGTCCATCGTCTCCTCCTCAGAAGAGGCGATCCCCATCATCCGTGCCTCGTACGAGCGCTTCAAAGAGGAGAAGAATCGAAATGGCAACGCAGGAAGACGTACTTGAGGCGCTGAAGAAGGTCCGTTTCCCCGGACTCTCACGCGACATCGTCGCGTTCGGGTTCGTTCATGATCTTCGCGTCGATGGCGGCAACGTCATCTTCACGATCCGCTTTCAGACCGAGAATCCCAAAGTTGGCGAGCAGATCGCGCATGATGCCGAAGAAGCCGTGAAGGCGCTGCCCGGCGTGACGAACGTGCATGTGTCGCTCGACATCGGCGCGCGTCAGACAGCTGCTGCAGCACCGGCAGGTCAGGGCGGAATCCTCAGCGGCGTGAAGTACAAGATCGCTGTGGCATCGGGCAAGGGCGGCGTCGGCAAGTCGACTGTGTCGACGAATCTCGCGCTCTCACTGCGCTCGCTCGGCTACACGGTCGGTCTGCTCGATGCGGACATCTACGGACCGTCGCAACAGATGATGCTCGGCATCGAAGGCCGTCCGCAGATCGACGAGTCGGACGAGAAGATCATGCCGATGGAGAACCACGGCGTGAAGACGATGTCGCTCGGGCTCATCACCGATCCCGATACGCCGGTCATCTGGCGCGGACCGATGGTGATGAAGGCGCTCGATCAGTTCCTCACTGACGTGAAGTGGGGCGAGCTCGATTTCATGATCATCGATCTGCCGCCCGGCACCGGCGACGCGCAGCTCACGATGACGCAGAAAGTTCCGTTGACGGGCGCGGTCGTCGTAACGACGCCGCAGGATGTGGCGCTCATTGACGCGCGCAAAGGCCTCGCGATGTTTCGCAAGGTGAACGTGCCGGTGATCGGCATCGTCGAGAACATGAGCTTCTACATCTGCAGGCACTGCGGTGAGCGCGAAGAAATTTTCGGCCACGGCGGTGGCCGCAAGACCGCCGAAGTCCTCGGCGTCCCCTTCCTCGGCGAAGTGCCGATTGATCCGAAGGTCGTGGTCGGCGGCGACAGCGGCGAGCCGATCGTGGTGCTCGATCCGCAGTCGGCGGCGGCGGCGTCATTCCGCGATCTCGCGCAGTCGATCCTGAAGCAGATCGAGAGCGGGATGCTGGGACACACGCACGGTCCGGACGAGCATCACCATCATCATCACGATCACGATCACGCGCACGCGCATTGAGTCGTGACCGGTCAACAATCTTTCGATCGCTCCATCACCGACGGTCCGCTCGCGCGGGCCGTCTGGATGCTGGCCTGGCCCACGATGCTACAGAACGCCGTGGCCGGGCTGCAGGGGATCATCGACCACATCATGGTCGGCCACTACGTCGGCTACACGGCGAATGCGGCGATCGGCGTGAGCTGGCAGCTCATCATCGTCGTGATCGTCTTCATCAACTCGCTGTTCACCGGCATGGTCGTACTGGTGTCGCGGCTCGCTGGCGCGAATGAACCGGAGAAGGTGAACCGCGTCGTCTATCAGGCGATGCTCACCGCCATCGCGCTGGCCGCGATCATGGGCGTTGTCGGCTGGTTCTCCGCGCCGGCGCTGCTGCGCATCGTGAATGCGGCGCCGCCAGTGCAGCATGAGGCGCTGCCGTTTTTGCGCATCATGTTCGTGGGCATCGGCGGCATGATGCTGCTCTTCATGGCTGGCACTGCGTTTCGCGCTGCCGGCGACGCGCGCACGCCGCTCCGCCTTGGCATTGCGGCGACCATTCTTACGATCGTCTTCAACGTGTTGCTGATTCCGCGGCTCGGAACCACGGGCGCAGCACTTGGAACCGTGGCGAGTAACGTCATCGTTGCCGGACTCGGGATCCGGCTCTTCTTCAAGCCGGGATCAGTGATCCGCTTTCATCACGGCATGAATCTTCGCCCTGATCCGGAGGTCATTCGCTCGCTGTTCCGCTTCGGTTTGCCGGCGGGTTTTCAGGGCATCGCGATGAACGTCGCCGGCGTGCTGCTCGTCCGCTTCATCGGCTCGCTGCCGCAAAGTGCCGCGGCGCAGGCGGCCTATGCGGTCGGATACACGGAGCTCTTCTCGCTGATCACCTGGCCGTCGTTCGGCTTGATGGGCGCGGCCGCGACGATCGCAGGACAGAATCTCGGCGCCGGAAAACCGGAGCGCGCCGCGCAGGGAGTGGCGATCGCGGCACGCCTCGGTCTGGCCGTCGCGGCAGTCGTCGGCACGGCATTCCTTCTGATCCCGAATCTGCTGCTGGGGATCTTCGGCATGACCGAGCCGCTCGTGACGTCGATCGGCTCTCAGTTGCTGCGTTTCCTCAGCGTGTCGGGACTGCTGGTGACGGTCGCGCTCAGCTACACCGGCGGATTGCAGGGAACAGGCGACACGCGCAGCCCGCTCTACATCTCGATCATTTCGCAGATCGTGATTCCGATCGGCATCTGCGCAGGATTGCAATCGATGCACAGTCTCCACGCCGCGAACATCTGGACGGCGATCGTGCTCGGCCATTTCACGCGCGCGACGCTGAGCGTGGCCAGGTTTCGGATGGGGCGCTGGAAGGACATCGAGGTTACTGTCGAACGAAGTGCGGCGTGACGTAGAGCTGTAACAATGTCACCGCCGCGCAACGGCGCCGCTACAAACCTAGATCGGTTGCGCGCGACGCCTTGCTTGCTGGAGTGATGCGACCAATTGTGGAGTATGCCCACCACTCAGGCCGTCTACGCCCAATCTCAGGAAACTCCGGTCACCACCATCGAGCCGCTGACATCATTTGCGCGAATCGCGCGCGGCGCCGCGCCACACCCGACGATGCCCAGCCTCAACTTGCAGTTCGCGAGTGCTGTTGCTCAGCTCGGAAGCTTTCTCACGATTCGCGGCGAGGCGGCGTGCGAACACTATTTCGCGCAGGCGCTGACGCTGGGCTGCATCCGGCCCCTGGGAAGTGACGTCGCACCGTGGGAACGGACGCTGATGTTGTTCGTGCTCTTCGACCGCCGCAAGCCGGTGCTTCCGGCGCTCTCCGTGATCGGCGACATTGCCGTGATCGAACAGGCGGCGATTCACTTCATCCAGCTGCTCCGCGATCAGTCGGCATTTCAGCCGATCTATGACAGTGCGCGCCGCCTCGACCGCTTCGGCGCAGTGTCGCGCGCTCGCAGGAAGATCGAGAACATCGTGCTCCTGTCGCGCGAGCTCGCAGGACGGTCGTTGCTGTCGGCGGCAACGCCGGCGGAAGAAAACTATTTGCGGCTTGCGTGCGAATGATCGTGAGGCAGGCAGCTCTGATATCTTCCTGCCGCCATGATCAACAAACTCGTCGCCTCCGCTGAAGAGGCGGTCAAGGACATCAACGACGGCTCGACGCTCGTCGTCGGCGGCTTCGGACTCTGCGGGATTCCAGAGAATCTCATCAACGCGCTCGTTGCGAGCGGCGTGAAGAATCTCACCTGCGTCTCGAACAACGCCGGCGTCGACGATTGGGGTCTCGGACTTCTCCTCCAGACGAAACAGATCCGCAAGATGGTCTCGTCGTACGTCGGCGAGAACGCGGAGTTCGAGCGGCAGTATCTTTCCGGCGAGCTGGAAGTCGAGTTCTGTCCGCAGGGGACGCTTGCGGAGAGGATGCGCGCCGGCGGTGCGGGCATCCCGGCGTTCTTCACGCCGGCCGGCTACGGCACGATCGTCGCGGACGGGAAAGAGACACGCGACTTCGACGGCAGGATGTACGTGATGGAGCGCGGCATCGTCGGCGACTTCTCACTCGTCGCGGCGTGGAAGGGCGATCGCTACGGCAACCTCGTCTATCGGAAGAGCGCGCGCAACTTCAATCCGATGGCCGCAACCGCGGGCAGGGTCTGCATCGCGGAGGTCGAGGAGCTCGTCGAAGTGGGCGAGCTCGATCCGGATCACGTCCACACGCCGGGCGTCTTCGTACACCGGCTCGTCGTCGCTCCGCGCAGGAAACGGATCGAGCAGCGCACGGTGAGGAAGGGATAGACGATGCCACTCAATCGCGAACAGATCGTCCGCCGTGCCGCGCAGGAAGTGCGCGACGGCTTCTACGTCAACCTCGGCATCGGCATGCCGACGCTCGTGGCCAATTGCATCCCGGATGGAATGGAAGTGATTCTCCAATCGGAGAACGGCATTCTCGGGCTCGGCCCGTTTCCGAACGATGAGGAGGTCGATGCCGATCTCATCAACGCAGGCAAGCAGACGGTGACGACACTGCCCGGTGCGTCGTTCTTTTCGAGCGCCGATTCCTTCTCGATGATCCGCGGCGGCAAGATCGATCTCTCGATCCTTGGCGCGATGCAGGTGTCGGAGCATGGCGACATCGCGAACTGGATGGTGCCGGGGGCGATGGTCAAGGGGATGGGCGGCGCGATGGATCTCGTGGCCGGCGCGCGGCGTCTCATCGTCACGATGGAGCACGTCACGAAGAAGGGCGAGAAGAAGATCCTGCGCAAGTGCGCGCTGCCGCTCACGGGCGTGCGCTGCGTGAATCGCATCATCACCGATTACTGCGTGCTCGACGTGACCGACGACGGACTGCAGTTGATCGAGGTGGCACCGGGCGTGACGCCGGAACAGGTGCAGGAGATGACCGAGCCGCGCGTGATCGTGAAGGGTGATGTGCCCGTGATGAACGTCTGATGCACCTCGTCGCCGCGCTGTCGGGTGTGATTGCACCCGACAGACAGGTCGTATTCACGGGTCTCGTGATGCAGATCGTTCGCTGACCTACTCGATCACCGCCACCTCGATCTTGTCATTGGTGTTCGGCAGCGCGACGACGAAGTCACGCCGTTCGCCGCGTACCCAGACGATCACGTGTGCCAGCGTCTCTCGCATGACCCGTGTGTTGTCGCCGGAGTACGTCACGAGCACGATCTTGTACGCCCCCTTTTCCCGATGCGCGATCGTGTAGGTCTCCGGGCCGAAACCTGTCGTGACGTCCTCGTGCAGGTGTCCGCCGTGTTTGCTCTGCAGATGGTTGTAGAAGACTTCCTCACCGTCGGGTTCGATGACGTGCAGATCGACATCGGTGTAGTTCGAGTCCCACATCGATTCGATCTGAATGTCGGCCGAGGCGTCGATGCGCGGATCCGTTCCCGCGTGCCGCAGCCGCAGCTCCTGCTCGAGGTCGCGATCGATCTGCGCCATGCGCGGATCGTGCGTCGCCGCCTGGTATCGCCGCTGCAGCGCGGTGAGTGCCTGATCCTTTCCCTCTGCCGCGACCAGCAGCATCAGCTCGCGCCAGCTCTGGGTGCGATCGGGCTCGAGCTCGATCGCGCGCTCGAACAGCAATTGTGCGAGATCTTCACGATGCCAACCAACGAGCACCCGTCCGATGAGCCGCAGCGTCGCGGCGTCATCGGGCCACGCCTCGACGAGATCCGTCAGCACACGCACGGCCATCTCGGGCGACTCACCGCGTAGCGCAAGGGCAGCCGTTGCCTGGAAAAGCTTCTCGCCGCCGAGGATGGAGCGCGCGGCTGCGTAGTAGCGATAGCGCTCGCTCGGCGATTCCAGCGTCTGCAGTTTGGCGATCACTTCCTTGATCTTCGTAGTTCGCTCCACGATCGTCGTCTTCTGTGTGTCTTCGTCCGTCATCGCGAGCGCGTCCTCCGAATCGAGAGACCCGAGGAGGCGGTCGGCGAGTGCAAGAGAATCGCTGTGGGCCAGGGAGCGAGAGACAGGGAGTGCATCCATCTGTGCGCTACCCATCACCAGCGGGGATTCCGCCGTCACCGTGATTGCTTCGGCGACGGCCGCGAAGCGCATTGAGATCTGCACGATCGCACCGCTTGGTGTCCGCGCGTCGAATGCGCGGGTCGTGCGGCCCACGCCTTCCAGTTCCGAAGTCAATGTGAAGCCCGAAGGGGGTCGTGACAATGCGATGAAAAACGAACCGTTGGCGTCCGTTACAGTCGAGCGGTTCTGACCATCCTGCGAGATGAGCGTGACCGTGGCGCCCGGAAGTGGATTCCCTCCAAGTTCGACGTTCCCTCGAATGAACCAGGAATGGCTCGTCGGTGGATTGTCGCGCGACCGGCCGACGATATTGACCGTTCCTGCAGGCGGCGCTTTGGGGCGCATCCGTTCTGCTTGCGCGATTTCTGCGGCTCGCTGGTCGAGTAGATCCTTCGGAATCGGCACCTGCCACAGCTCATAGTCGCGCCATGTCTCGAGAATCAGCAGCGAGGTGCGTGGTGTCAATTGATTGAAGCGGCGCCCATGCTCGAGGAGTTCGTCCGGGGCCGCTCCCGTTTCGAGAAGATCGTGCAGACGTGCGCGAGCCCACGCACGCCGTACCAGATCGACTTCTTCATCGTTGTCGAGGCGGCGAAGGGGAATCTCGTGACGCGCCGCGCCCGAGATGATCGGAAGCGCCGCGAATTCTTCGCGAGAGCGGGCGTTCACGACGACGGGTTGATCCTTCGTCGCAACGAGGAGTTGCGGGAGTAGATCGCGAATCAACGGGGATGCACTTTGGACGGCGATGCGCGAGGGGACTTGCATCGCGGTTTCCGCCGCGGCGCCGGGATCGATACGATTGAGATCGAGCAGCCAGCCCCCGGACGCGCGTGCGAGCTCGCCCATCACTCGGTCGTCGGCATCGCGAGACGCATTCACGATCGTCACTTCGCGAGGAGCTTTGGTCATTCCCGCGATCGCATGGCCGAGACGGGAGGATTCGCCGATGTTGTTCACGCCGTCGGTGATGAGGAGGACTCGGGAGTCTTTCCGAACGTTCGCGATGGAATCGATTGCGTCCGCGAGATTCGTCGCGCCGGCGATCGGGATCTCGCTCAGAAGCGAGTCGAGGCCCTGTGCGGTCGAATCGCGTCCGCCCTCGACCAGGACATGGAACGGGACGACGGAAACACGTACGTCGGGATCCTGGCGTGCGAGGAAGGCGGCGAGGAATTGGCGAAGCTTCGCCGCGTCGCGATGCACGGCGCTCGCGGATGCGTCGTAGAAAATCGTGATGTGGCGCGCGGGTGCAACGGAGCGTTGAGAGCCGCGCACCTGCACTCGTGCCGATGCGTACCAGGTCTTCTCGGAAGGAGAGAACACCACGTAGCCCGATTCGCCGTCGGAGGCCGTCGCCTTCACGAACGCGTCGATGTTCCTGCCGCTCGTCTTTACGCTGCGGGTGTCGCCGCTCCTTCGGACATCGAGCCCTTGCACGTCGACGTCCGCATGTCCGTCGATCGATAGTCGAAAGTCCGGAAGGGCCTTGCCGTAGCGAAGATCGAGCTCGTAGGGCGAGACGGCGATCTCCTGGTCGTATGCGATGTGGACGAGCTTGGTGCCGCGCGCGGGAATGGGGTAGACGCGGAAGTGAAATGCGCGGGAGACCGACGACCACTCCGCCAACGCAGGATCGACGCGGCGACGATGGATCGTCTCGTCATAGGCCGTGCGCGCCTGTTCGCGTTGCACGGCGACGCCGTGGCGCAACACGGTCCCGAAGTAGAGCGCAATGTCGCTCACCTCGGCATCGGGTGGCAGCGGAAAGGAGAAGTCGCCATCGAGATCGCGATCGAGATTGTTTGCGTAGGTGATCTCGTAGGTCGTCCGCGCGAGATGGCCGCGGATGATGACGTCGATGTGCAGCGACTGAATCGAGAGTGCGGTGTTGCCGTTTTCGTCGTTGACGGTCAGCGTGGGAAGGGAAGGGTGCACCGGCGCTGCGACTGCTGCGAGGGAGAGCGCGATTGCGGCGAGCACTGTTACAAAACGCATGACGGCCTCCTGATGCGTTCTGTAAATCGCAGCGGATGTGCCACGCCCGTTTCTCTTAGAGAAACCGAGCGACGCATTCGTGAATTCGTGAATGCGATTCGGAAATGCGAAGCGCGCCGGTGGCGAAGAGGTGAACGTTGTTACGGATCGAAGACGTCAGCCGGGGCGCTTCTTCATGTCGAGGAAGAGCAGTGCGATGCCGATGCAGATCGCGGAATCCGCGACGTTGAACGCCGGCCAGTGATGGTCGCGCACGTAGACGTCGAGGAAGTCGACGACGTAGCCGAAGCGGAATCGATCGACGAGATTGCCGATCGCGCCGCCCACGATCAGATGCAGTCCGATCTGCAGCGTGTGGTCGTTCAAGGGCGTCCGCAACGCATACGCCACGACGATCAGAAACACAAGGATCGCGCCGCTGTTGAGCAGCAGCGGTACGAAATGCGACTCCGCATTCGCGCCGATGCCGAACGCCGCGCCGGTGTTGCGCACATGGACGATCGAGAAGAAGTCGGGGACCATTGTGATCGCATCGTGCAGTGCGATGCGGGAGCTGACGAGCCACTTCGTCACGGCGTCGAGGATGATGATGACGGCGGAGATCGCGAGGTAGTGAATGCGCTTCATGCGGAGGTGACTGCCGCCTTCTCTTCGATCAGTTTGTCGAGCTCCTGCCGAAGCCGCCCGAGAATCTCGTCATACGTGAACGATCCGATCGACTCCGGTCCGCGCTTCAGATTCACGAAGCTAGGCGCGCACCACATACCGAGATCGGCATCGTCCGTTTCCCCCGGGCCGTTGACGCGGCAGCCCATCACCGCAATCGTGATCGCGTGATCCTTTGCGTACTCGGTCATCTCTTTGACCTTGTGCGCGAGATCGATGAACGCCTCGTTCTCGACGCGCGAGCAGGAGGGGCAGCTGATGATGTTCATCCCCTTCTGCTCGAAGCGCGGTACGGAGCGGAAACGCCCATGCTCGATGTCGTCGAGAATCTGGCGACCGACCGTCACCTCATCGCCTTTGTTGTCGAAAGGAAGAGTGAGCGAAACGCGAACCGTATCGCCGATGCCGCGCGTGATCAATTGCTCGAATGCGATACGCGTCTTGATCACCCCATCGGGCGGCATCCCTGCCTCGGTGACTCCGAGGTGCAGCGGAACGTCAGGCCGTGCCTCGGCGAAGCGGATGTTCGAATCGATGACCTTGTTCGGGTCGGAATCCTTCAGCGACACGCAGTACTGATCGAAGCCGAGGTCGTCGAGCATCGCGCAGTGCTCGAGTGCGGAGTCGAGCATCGGCGAGATCGAGTCTTCTTTCGAATACTGCGAGACCTTCTCCGGATCGACGGAGCCGGCGTTGACGCCGATGCGCATCGCGCAGCCATGTGCCCGCGCGACGTCGACGAGATAGCGGACCTTTTCGCGCACCGGCTTGTCGCGCTCGATGTGGTAGAGGTGCCCGGGGTTGTAACGGAGCTTCTGCACGTACGGCGCAACCTTCTCGGCGAGCCGGTAGTTTTCCTGCAGGTCGATCACGAGATTCGCATTGGGACGTGCGGCGCGGATCTCGGCGAGCGCGACGACATCCTTCGGATTATCGACAGCGATCCGGATGACGTCGGCTCCGGCGAGCTCGAGCAGCTCGACCTGACGGATGGTGGCGGCCACATCCTGCGTGCGGGTCGCGGCCATGGACTGAACGGCGATCGGGTTGGAGCCGCCGATGCGGATGTTCCCGATGCGGATCTCGCGGGTGATTCTTGGTTTCACGGCATGTCTAACGCGCGGAAGAGGGGAAGATTCCGAATCACGCAGCGCGGCTGTCTCCTAGAGGCGCCGAGACGCCGAATGAGCCGTGCCGCCGTTCACGCTCTCGCAAGTCGCAGGATCCTTCGTCGTCTTTGGCAGAACGACACCTGAAACCGACCCGGCGTTCGGGAAGTTCCTCTTGAACCCCGATTCTTCAGTCTGCTAGTGTCTCGCCGGCTCCCCCCTCAATAAGGCTCCGATAGCACCGGTTTCCATAAAAACGCGATTCACCTACGGCGTACGGCTGGAGCTGTGCCCGCAATTTGGAGGATGCATGCGAAAAGCGCGCGTGGCGCTCTTGATCTCGATGTTGAGTCTCACTGTCACTGGTTTCGCGGCGACGGGTGATTTTACCGCGACGAGCCCGATGACGACTCCCCGCACTGAGCATGCAGCCGTGCTTCTTTCTGGGGGCTCAGTACTCGTCACAGGTGGATCAGACGGTACACAGACATTGGCGTCCGCTGAGCTTTTTGATCCGCTTCGCGGTGTTTTCACCGCGACAGGTTCGATGTCGACCTCGCGGCGCCGCTTCACCGCGACTCTTCTTCCGAATGGAAAAGTCCTCGTTGCGGGTGGTTATGGCGGCTCCGGTGTCACCTCAACCGCCGAGCTCTACGATCCGAAGAGCGGACTCTTCGCGCTGACCGGGACGATGAACGCGGCGCGCGCGAATCACACCGCGACGCTGCTCAGGGACGGCAAGGTGTTGATCGCCGGTGGTACGAACGGGACGACGGTCCAAGGAACTATCGAGATCTACGATCCCGCGACCGGCATATTCACGTCGATCGCGACGCCAATGATCTCGCCGCGCACGGAACATACCGCGACGCTCGCTCCAGGCGGCGCGGTGTTTTTCGCGGGAGGAACCGATGGCAACACGATCCTCGATACCATCGAGTCGTTCAATCCATCGACATCGACGTTCACGCTGAATGGCCACATGTCAACGCCGCGCAAGAATCACGCGGCGTTGGCGCTCACTGGGAGTCTGTTCGTCTGGGGCGGCACGAGCACCGGATCGAATGCGTTGAACACTTCGGATGACATGAATCTGACCACGGGCGTCATTTACATGACGTCGAGTTGCTGCACCGCAAGGAGTGGAGCGGCCGCGTCACTGTTGCCGACCGGTAAATGGGTGATTTCTGGCGGCACGAACGGCACCAGCGTTTACTCGAGCGCCGATGGCTGGGTTGGATCGCCGAGCGCCGTCAGTGGATCGATGTCCGCCCCGCGAATTCGCCACACCTCCACCGTCTTGTCGGACGGCCGTCTCCTGATCGCGGGTGGTGATGACGATGCGGGGCACGTGACTGCGAGCGCCGACGTGCTTCGCGACAGCATCTCGACCTCTCCCTCGTTCGGATCCTCCATCTATATGAACGTCGCGCGCGAGGTTCCCTCGGCCACCTTACTGCCTGACGGCCGTGTACTGATCGCCGGAGGGACGAACGGTTTCACGAACTACGTCAACACGGCAGAAGTTCTCGGCGGTCCTTCCGGAACGATCCTCATGAGATCCGCGCGTGCGTACCACACGGCAACGCTGCTGCGAAACGGAAAGGTATTCCTCGCCGGTGGTTACGACGGCAACCGCTACACCGCATCGACCGAGTTCTTCGATCCAACGACGAACACGTTCAGTGCAGGTCCCGACATGCTGCAGGATCGAGGCGACCATACTGCGACGATGCTCCGCGATGGGCGGGTCCTTCTCGCCGGCGGTTATTCGACTACGCGGGGTAATTACACGAGCACGGCCGAGGTGTACGACCCGGTCACGAATACGTTCACGATGGTCGCGAACACGATGTCGAACACACGGCTGACGGCTGCCGCTGCTCTCCTCGATGATGGTCGCGTACTCATTGCCGGCGGCGTCTCGTTCTCGGGCGGCTACGTCTATCCGTTGACTGCGGATCTCTACGACCCATCGACGAATCGATTCACGCGGACGGTTGGCGATCTTGCAATTGGACGTTCGCGCACAGGAACCGCGAAACTGCCGAACGGGAAAGTCCTGATTGTCGGCGGCCAGAACTTCAACGCGGGATGCCTTGCGTCCGCAGAGCTCTACGACCCAGCGACCCAGACATTTTCGACCGTACCGATGACCACGTGCCGCAACGAGGTTGCCGCAACTCTGCTCGCTTCAGGCAGCGTCCTAGTGGCCGGTGGGTCGCAGGGAGGATCCGTCCGTCTTTCTTCGGCCGAGATTTACGAGACCGCATCGAATTCTTTCCGCGCGCTCTCACAGACGATGAATGTCGCCCACAGCCGTCATGCCGCTTTGCAGAATGCGAACGGGCAGGTCTTGATCATCGGAGGCCAGAACAGCGGGTTCAATCCGCAGACGACGATCGACGTCTTCAATTCCGGCACCGCCATCGCGTCGCGACGGCCGACTGTGTCGGCAGTGACGGCAAGTGTCGCGCTGCCGGGACGGATCACGGTCACCGGTTCGAACTTCCGTTCGGATTGCGAAGGTGCCGGTGGTGCCACACAGCAGAGTGTCAGCGCGTTCCCGATGCTCGCGCTGCAGCGCGTCGACAGTGGCGATTACAGCTTCGGCAAACCGGATGCGTGGAGCGATACGACGCTTACGGCGCCTATGAGCGGAATCGCCGCCGGACAATATCGCGTGAGCGTCATCACCGGAGGCGCGCAGTCCGGACAGAAGATTTCGGAGATCGGTTGTCCGTCTCTTACACGCCCTTCGGGCCTGACCGCATTCGCAACGACGCCGACACGCAATGATCTCAGCTGGAGCGCGACCGGCACTGCATTCGATCATTACAACGTCTACCGTGCGAACGGCGCGTGCGGGAGCGGTTCGTACGTGAAGATCGGCGAGACGACGGCCACGTCATACGCAGATTCGACGACCGTGCCGGGGGCGGTGTATTCATACGCGATTACCGCGGCGGGATCGAACAATGAGTGCGAATCCGCGCTGTCGAACTGCGCGGACACAGGCAGCGTCGCAATCCCCGTGATCACGGCAGGCGGACCCACGTCGTTCTGTCCCGGCGGCAGCGTTACGCTGACGTCGAGCGCGACGACGGGCAACTGGTGGTCGACGGGCGAGACTTCGCGCTCGATTGTTGTCGTTGCATCGATGAATGTGACCGTGACGGTGACCGACGCGAATGGCCATTCGGCCACATCCGCGCCGTTGCTGGTGAAGGTCCACGACCTGCAGACTCCGACGGTCACGGCGAGCGGCCCGCTTTCATTTTGCGAAGGAGGGTCGGTGACGCTGACTTCATCACCGGCGACTTCCTATCTCTGGTCGAATGGCGCCACGACGCAGTCGATCGTCGTCACCCAATCGAACGGCTACTACGTGACGATCGTCGATTCCAACGGCTGTAGCGCGAGTTCGCAGCCGGTCAGCGTGAATGTGATGCCGGCGCCCGTGAAGCCGGCGATCTACACTTACTCGTCTTCAGCAATCTGCGAGGGCTCGTCGCTGCTGCTCGTCTCCAGCAATGCCAACGGTGGGACGTATCTTTGGTCGACAGGCGAGACCACACAATCGATTACGGTCACACAAGCCGGCAGCTACACGGTGGCCGTCACGAACGCGAATGGCTGCTCGACGAGCTCCGATCCGCTCATCGTCACCGTCGGCACTGCGCCTGCTGTACCAGCGATCATAGCGCCCGATTCGTTCTGTTCGACAACCGCCGCGCATGCGTCCGCTCAGGCCGAGGCGGGCATCACGTACAACTGGTCGATCGCGAACGGTACGATTACGTACGCGAATGGCAGCAACGCTGATTACGTCGCAAACCCCGGCGCCGCGAGCGTAACGATCACCGTAACCGCGACCAACGCGAATGGTTGCTCGAGCTCGACGTCGAAGAACATCACCGTTGTAGCAAGTCCGCAGCCGCGCATCGACGCCAGCGGACCGACGACGTTCTGCCAGGGCGGATCGGTAACGTTGACGGCAAGCGGGGGCGATAGCTATCTGTGGTCCACAGGCGCGACGACATCCTCGATCACGGTTTCCGCAGAGGGAACCTACACCGTCGCCGTGTCGAACGTGGCCGGCTGTAGCGCGTCGACGTCGATCGCGACCGTCGTTCATCAGCCGCCAGCGGTGAGCTTCACGGGAAACTTACCGGTCTGCATGAATGTCGAAGCGGCACGGGAAGTCACGCCGACGACGGCCGCGTCATATCAATGGTCGATCACCAATGGGACGATTACGCAGAGTGCGGGGCATCGCGTGTACTTCCTCGCTAATGCGAACCCGGCGACGCTCACTGTGACGGTGACCGATACGAATGGCTGTAGCACCACGGAGTCACAAACCGTGACCGTCACCTCGCCGGTGACACCGACGATCACGGCGCAGGGCGCGACGACGTTCTGCGCCGGCGGTTCGGTGACCTTGACCGCTAGTTCGGGAGTCGCGTACTCATGGTCCAACGGAGCAACGACTCAAGCGATCACCGTCAATACAACGGGCGCGTACTTGGTGACCGTGACGGACGCCAGCGGCTGCAGCGCTCAGTCAGCCGCGACGAACGTGACCGTGAATGAACGGCCCGCGATACCGGTCGTCACCACCTCAGGTCCGACGACCTTCTGCTCCGGCGGCTCCGTGAATCTGACTGCGCCCGCAGGCTACGCCTATCTCTGGTCGAATGGCGCGACGTCGCAGTCGATCAACGTCACCAGCAGCGGCACGTTCTCCGTGACGGTGACGAATGCCAGCGGGTGCAGCGCGCAGTCAGGGTCGACGACCGTGACGGCGAACGCGAACCCGGCAACGCCGGTCGTAACGGCGTCGGGACCGCTGACGTTCTGCACGGGCGGTTCCGTGACGCTGACCGCGCCGAGTGGTTACAGCTATCTCTGGTCCAATGGCGCAACGACGCAGTCGATCAACGTCACGAGCAGCGGTACGTTCTCCGTGACGGTGACGAATGCCAGCGGGTGCAGCGCTCAGTCAGGCTCCACTTCCGTGACGGTGAACGCAAATCCGGCGACGCCGATCATCACGGCAGGCGGTTCGACCAGCATCTGTGCCGGTTCGAATGTCACGCTGACCGCGCCGGCGGGCTTCAGCTATAGGTGGTCGAACGGTGCGACCACGCAATCGATCAACGCGACCGCGGCTGGCAACTACACGGTGACGGTGACGAATGCGAATGGTTGCTCCGCGACGTCGGCGCCTACGACCGTGACGTTGAAGACGTCGACGGCGCTCGCACAACCGTCGAACATCACGATTTCTCGCAATACGACGGGAACCTTGAGCGTGTCGGCGACGGGAACGAATCTGCGGTATCAGTGGTATCAGGGAACTGCCGGGAACACGGCCACGCCTCTTGGCACGCAAGCAACGCAGAGCGTCGGACCCTATAAGCAGAAGGGAACGTATTCGTTCTGGGTGCGTGTCACCGGCGATTGCGGCGTCGTCAGCAGCGGCACGGTAACGGTAACTGTGAACTAGCAGTTTGAACGAGGGGTCCTTCGCCGTCTTCGCGGCTCAGGATGACGAGGCACCGTCATCCTGAGCGCAGCGAAGGACCCCCAGATCATGGCGCATACGCGTTCACTCTCACGATCTCCATCATCCGTTCCGGGCGCGACACGGGCTGGAAACCGTACTGCTCGTACAAGCGATGCGCATCGCGCGTCACCAGCATCCAGCGTCGAATCACCTGCAGCTCCGGATGCTCGCGGATGGTCTTCATCAGCAGCTTCGACAGCCCGCGGCCGCGGCGCGAGGGGAGGATGAACACGTCGGCAAGGTATGCGAACGATGCATAGTCCGTGATGACGCGTGCAAAGCCCGCCTGCCGGTTCTCATCGTCGAAGACGGCGAAGCAGAGCGAGCTCGCGATGGCCTTTTCGACGAGCTCGCGCGGGATGCCGAGGGACCAGTAGGCATCGCGGGAGAGGAAGGTGTGGATCATGTCGAGGTCGAACGTCGATTTGTCGGTGGTTACGTATGCCATGGTTACTCCTTCTCGCGACTTCGCTCGGGATGACGGAGGCGTGACCGCCCTCGATTTCAAATTGCGGCTCTGCGGGATACCTCTTGCACGCCTTCGCGCAGGGACTCGACGACGCGCAGCGCTGCGTCGAGCTCGCCAATATTCGCTGGTGCGCCGATGCTGAGGCGCACGGCATTGGGCATGTTTTTCGTCGTTGCGAATTGTGCGGCGCTCGCGACGCGCACTCCGCGGGCGCTCGCCGCGGCTGCGAAGCGCTCGCTCGTCCAGCGCTGCGGCAGCGGAATCCAGAGATGTGGTGATCGTTCGTCCGCACCGCCGGCATGTCGGCCGAGAATGCGGCGTGCGGAGCGGGAGCGAAGGGCAATTGATTCGCGGCGTCCCGCCGCCAGCCGTGCCGCCGTACCGTCTTCGATCACGCTCGCTGCGATCTCCGCGAGCACAGGCGATGTGAAGAGCGAGTTGGCGTTCAGCAGCGACTCGACGCGCGGCATGAGCGCGGCGGGTGCGAGCAGGTAGCCGATGCGCAACGCGGGTGCGACGCTCTTGCCGAGGCCGGTGAGAAAGAACGCGCGCTCGGGGATGAACGAGCTGAGCGCGGGCGGGGCATCGGTGACTAGAAATCCGTAGACGTCATCCTCGATGACGAAGAGCCCGTGATGGTCAACAGTCTCCGCGAGCTCGCGCCGCCGCTTCTCGTGCATCAAGGCGCCGGTCGGGTTGTGGATCGTGGGTGTGATGTAGACGGCCTTCGCGTTCCTGCGGCGCGCCGCCTTCGCCAGAGCGTCAGGCAGCATGCCGTGCCGGTCGACCGCGACTCCTTCGACTTTCACGTGCAGCAGCTCGGCAACCGACTTCACCCAGTGATACGTCACTTCTTCCGTCAGGACGACATCGCCCGGCGCGAGCAGCGATGCGAACGCCAGGAAGATCGCCTGTTGCGCTCCGGCGGTCACGGCGACGCGCGACGGATGAGCGTCTTTGCGAGCGTGTGCGATCCAGGAGATTCCGGCGGAGCGATGCCGCTCCGTGCCGGCGCCGATGCCGTAAGGCATCATGAGCGCGGCACCGATGCGTGCGGCGAGAGCAGCACTCATGGTGGGCACCGCGCCATGAATCACGTTCGTCGAGAGATCGAGCTCGGCCTCGGGCGAGGGCGCGAGCTCGTGCGTTTCGCGCACGAAGCTGCCGCGGCCTACGGTCGATTCGACGAGCCCGCGTTCCGCGGCTTCGCTGTACGCGCGAGTGACGGTGACCACAGTAACGCCGAGCCGCTTCGCCAGCTCGCGCTGCGTCGGGAGGCGGGAGCCGGGGAGGAGGATGCCGCGCTCGACGTCCTGCGCGAGCTGGTCGGCGATGCGGCGGTACAGCGGCGCATCCGATTGTACCAGTCGCGGTGACCAAATTGTCATAGTACAAGTGTACCAGTTGACTGATGACAATTGTCCTGCATATTGTGCGGAGCATGAAGCTCGTGGATGAACGCCTGCTCGACCTTGCCCATCGCCACGCCCTCGATTTCCTCGGCGGGCTGCCCGGCCGCCACACCGGCGCGCGCGCGACGCGGCAGGAACTGCTCGATGGTCTGGCCGTTCCGCTCAGCGAGAACGGCGATGATCCGGAGCGAGTGCTCACCTCGCTCGCCGCGCAGGCGGAGCGCGGAGCCGTTGGGATGGCGGGCCCGCGTTACTTCGGCTTCGTCATCGGAGGCTCACTCCCCGTCACGCTCGCCGCGGATTGGATGACCAGCACCTGGGATCAGAACGCCGGCATCTTCGTCACGTCACCGATCGCGTCGGTCGTGGAGGAGATCGCGCGCGGTTGGCTGCTCGACCTTTTCGGCTTGCCCTCCGACGCCAGCCTGGGATTCGTCACTGGATGTCAGATGGCGAACTTCACCTGTCTCGCCGCCGCGCGCCACGCGGTACTGCGCAAGGCTGGTTGGAATGTGGAGGAAGGCGGACTCGCCGGCGCGCCGCGCGTGAACGTCGTCGTGAGTGCCGAAGCGCATGTGACGATTCATACGTCGCTGAGGATGCTGGGCTTCGGGACGAGCTCGATGATCGCCGTGCCATCCGACGAACAGGGCCGGATGATCGCCAGCGAGCTCGCGCGTGTCGTGGAGCACCTCTCGGGGCCGACGATCATCTGTGCGCAGGCCGGCAACGTGAACACCGGTGCAATCGATCCGTTGCGCGAGATCGCAGCCATCGCGCGCGAGCGCGAGGCATGGATGCACGTCGATGGCGCATTCGGTCTTTGGGCCACCGCATGCGAGAGCCGGCGTGCACTCATCGACGGCGTCGAACTGGCCGACTCGTGGGCGACGGATGCGCACAAGTGGCTGAACGTTCCCTACGACTGCGGCGTTGCAATCACGCGCAACCCGGCTGCGCATCGCTCGGCGATGACGGTGACCGCGGAGTATCTCGAGCAGACCGCCGGTGCGGAACGCGATCCGTTCGAATGGGCGCCGGAGTTCTCACGCCGCGCGCGCGGCGTCACGGTCTATGCCGCGCTACGCACCCTCGGCCGAAAGGGAGTCGATGATCTCATCGGACGGCTCTGCGCACGCGCGCGTCAGTTCGCGGAGATTCTCTCGCGCAATCCACGCGTGAAGATTCTCAACGATGTCGAGCTGAATCAGGTGCTCGTCCGCTTCGACGATGACGATACCGCGACGCGTGAGGTGATCACGCGTGTGCAACGCGAAGGGACGTGCTGGCTCGCAGGCACGACGTGGCACGGGATGGCCGCGATGCGGATTTCCGTGAGCAACTGGGCTACGAGCGAGGAGGATGTTTCGCGATCCGCGAACGCCATTCTTGCTGCGTTCTGAGGGAGTGGTCTTCACTCCCACGCGCGATTGAACGCCTCGAGATCCTCCGGCACCTCGCGGAAGCTCGCCAGCCGTCCGTCTTCGATGTCGTAGAGGTGCAGCGTGCGATACGAGTGGCGCCGGCCGTCTTCGCGCGTCAGTTCATGATGCGCGCGCACCACTCCGCCATGTTCGCTCGTGAAGACGTCGAGCACCGTCTCCTTGAAGGAGCCGTTGGTCAGGCGCATCACATCAGCGATCAGGCTCGAGCCGAATTCCGCGCGGCTGTACGTCTTTGCAAGCTGGTTTTTCCCCGGGATCACGAACTCGATGTCATGCGTGCAGAAGGAGAGGTATCCGTCGAGATCGCCATTGGCGAACGTCGCGTATGCAGTGCGGAGAATCTCGTCGTAAGTCGGCATGCCGTACTTACGATTGCCACGGCGGCTCGGATTGGAGCGCTCTCTGCAGCTCTTCCGCACTTTCCGTAGTTCGCATCACGCGCACAGTCCCTTCCGCCACATGCCGCTTTACGTTGCCGGTGTCCGAGCTGAGGATGAGGACATGGGGTAGGTCTCTTCCATGCTCCTGATGGAGGAACGCAAGCACACCGAAGCCGCTGCGATGCGGCAGGTCGGCGTCAATGACGATCGCGTCGTACCGCTCATTTTCGAGCCGCGCGATTGCGTCCCAGCCGTCCGATGCACAGTCGACCGACATCTTGAGCCGTTCCCCGGCAATTTCTGCGGCGCGCACGACCAGTGGTTTGTCTTCGACGACAAGAAGTTTCATGAGGAAAAGAATATGGGTCCGCGGAGGGAGCCAAGGCAAGCTGAACTGAGGGATGAGGCGGAGGGATGAGGGCGGAGGGATGGTCCATCATCCCTCATCCCTCCGCCCTCATCCCTCCATTCACGCTTTCAGGGCGCGCGCCACTCTTGCCAGCAGCACGCTGTTCTTCACCGGCTTGCGAATGAAGTCGATCGCGCCGATCTCCAGCGCCCGCACTTCGGGCTCCTCGCCGGGGAGTCCGGAGACGACAATTGCCGGGATCTCGATTCCTTTTTCGCGCACAGCCTGCAGGATGCTGTGCCCATCGATGAACGGCAGGTCGATGTCGAGCAACATCAGATCGACGTGCTCCCGTCCGAGCACCATCAGCGCCTCGGCGCCGTCCTGTGCGGTGAGAACCTGATAGCCGGCGGTCTTGAGCAGCGCATTCGCGAGCTCGCGGTTGAGCTGATTGTCCTCGACGATCAGCACGCTCTTCTTGTTGAGATCGATCTCGCCGGTCTTGCGCCGCGCGCGCATCGCGGCGATATCGCGCTGCAGCTTCAGGGTGTCCGCATCGGGATTGACGCCGAGCTCGCGCTTGAGAGTCTTGGCGAGAACGTCGTACTGCTGCAGCGCGTTCACGAGATCGCCCGACTGCATGTAGAGCCGCATCAACGTACGGTGCATCGCCTCCTGCAAGGCATCGATGCGCAGCGAATGCTGCGCGGTCGCGATGGCGGAGTCGATGGCGCCGTTGCGCGCGAGAAGGTCAACCAATTGACCATGTGCGCGAAGTGCCATGCGATGCAACCGGTCTCGCTCGCCGAGAACCCATTGATCGAATCGATCTTCATCGAGCTCGAAGCCTTCCAGGAAATCGCCGGCATAGATGTCGACGGCCCGCCGCAGCGACTGATCCGTTCCGCTCGCCACTCCCGACTCGAACTCGACGACATCGCAGGCGACCCGTTTCGAATCGACGCTGAGGAAGTCATTCTCTTCGATGAGGATCGGATCATCCCCGAGTGCCTTCAGCTCGCGGCGCAACGTCGAAAGCAGCTGACGAAGGCTTTGCCGCGCCTGCTCCGGAGCGAAGCTGCCCCACAGCAACGATGCGATCTTGTCGCGCGACACGAGCTGCGAGGGGCGCACTGCGAGATAGGCGAGAAGTGCCTGCGCTTTTTTTGCAGACACATTCACCAGGTTCCCGGATGCAAGGAGACGGAAGTCTCCCAGTAATTCGAGACGCAGGCCTGACATCGAGTTTTCATTATGGCAGGTTCGCGCTCGATTTCGAGCGGGCGAAAGGTATGCTGCAACGGGTAATACGGGAATGGTTCAGACATCGACACAAGACGAACCGCGGTTCGACGTGAAGTTGCGGCAGACGATCGGCGATCGGAACTGGGTCGAGTTGCGCGAACAGCTCAGCGAGCTGCATGCATCCGACGTCGCGGACCTCATCATCGCGCTTCCGGCAGAGGAAGAAGCGTTCGTTTTCCGCGTTCTGCCGAAGGAATTCGCGGCGGAAGTCTTCTCGTATCTGCCGCCCGACCATCAGGAAGGACTGATCGAATCGCTCTCCAACGAGCAGGTGCGAACGGTTCTCGAAGGGATGAGTCCCGACGACCGGACGCGCCTTCTCGAAGAGATGCCGGCGGAAGTCACGCGGCGTCTGCTCGCAACCCTTTCTCCCGACGAACTTCGCAGCGCCCGCTCGCTCCTCGGATATCCCGAGGAGACCGCGGGACGCTATATGTCGCCGCGGTACGTGATCATCCGTCCCGAGATGACGGCGATGGAAGCGCTCGATCACATCCGCCGCACGGGTCGCGAGAAGGAGACGCTCAACGTCGTCTACATCGTCAATGCCGCAGGTGAGCTCGTCGAGGACATCCGCCTCAGCTCTCTGGTGCTCGCCGACCCCTCATCGAAAGTGACGTCGATCGACGATCCGCCGCTCGTGGCCGTGCACGCGACTGACGATCGCGAAGAAGTGCTGAAGATGTTCGAGAAATACGATCGAGTGGCGCTGCCCGTCACCGATGCGCAGGGCCACATGCTCGGCGTGATCACCGTCGACGACGTCCTCGACGTCGCCGAACAGGAAGCGACGGAGGACATCCAGAAACTCGGCGGCATGGAGGCACTCGATGCGCCGTATCTGAATGTCGGACTCTTCTCCATGATCCGCAAGCGTGCCGGCTGGCTCTCCGCCCTCTTCCTCGGCGAGATGCTGACGGCGACGGCGATGAGCTACTTCGAGGGCGAGATCGCGCATGCGGTCGTGCTCGCGCTCTTCGTGCCGCTGATCATCTCCAGCGGCGGCAACTCGGGGTCGCAGGCGACGTCGCTCATCATCCGCTCGCTCGCGCTTCGCGAGCTGGGGCTGCGCGACTGGTGGCGCGTGTTCCGCCGCGAGATCGTCTCAGGCGTCATGCTCGGTGCACTGCTCGGTTTCATCGGCTTCATCCGCATCGTGTTGTGGGAGCGGCTCCACTTGACCGAGTACGGCGTGCATTACATGCTCGTCGCGTTCACGGTGTGGATCGCGCTGATCGGTGTCGTGACGTTCGGGACGCTCGCAGGGAGCATGCTGCCGTTCCTGCTGCGCAGACTGAACTTCGATCCGGCCACGAGCTCCGCGCCGTTCGTGGCGACGCTCGTCGATGTGACCGGACTCTGCATCTACTTCACGGTGGCGTTGCTGATTCTGCGCGGGACGTTGTTGTAGCGTTCAGAACGAGAGTCGCGAACCGTCGCGGCATTGCCTGACTTCTCCCAACTCCTTGCGCGCACGATCGAGTTCCGCGGTCTCCGTTGCCGCCAGTTTTTCGAGCTCCTTCTCACGGGTCACAAACCAATCGCAAAAGAGGCGGATCTTCTCCGGTTGATCTTTCTCGGGCGTTACCGTGATGTTCTCCTCGTTCATGACGTGTTCGCCGAGGGTGTGTGCGATGTCATGGCCTGCCATCATGCGCACGTAGTTGTTGCCGGGATTCGTGTTGTTCATTACCCAGCGTCCGATCTCGAGAATCGCGGAGTAGGGGAAGGGGCCGCCCAGATCACGGCCGGGGACGTCGTTGATGCGTTCACGAAGATTTTGAAGGTGAAACGCGGCGCCGTAGACGTCACCGGCCTTGATGCGATCGAGGAGAATCACGTGGGCGTAGAGCCACGCATTGCGATCGGCGTAGCGCAGTGCCCACGTATTGATGAATGGACTCAGCGCGTTGCCGCCCGGCGACTCCGTCCGCAGCAGGAGATTTCGCCAGGCGCCAATCAGCGAGACAGGGAGCGGCTCGCGGAATCGACCCGCCATCTCGGTGGTCGCCTTGCGAAAGAACACGGCGTCATCACCTTTCTCGCATGGCAACGACGCTGCATACTTCAGAAAGGTTTCCCGGGTGGCGCTGTTCAAGACGGAGCGCCACGCGTCTTCGAGCGCGAGACGGGCCTGCCAGGGCCACGGTGCTTGGCTCCGCTGCTCGAACGTCTCGGGATTTGCAGGGCGCTTCGCGGGAATCGTGTAGGGATGGCCATCGAGTGTGATCGTTTGACCGGCGTCCGCTGGATCACCTAACTTGCCCATGGAGGAGTACGGTGAGTTCTCAGGCGCATATGACCAATAGGAGCGCTCGAATTCTGCGCGAAGTGCGTCGATTCGGCGCAGTGCCGAGAGATCGAAGATCGTCCCTGCGCGGCGTGCGACGGCGCGGCGTTCCGCGTATGGCGAGTCTGGTGCTGTGATGAAAGTCCAGGTTCGCTGCGGCTTCTCGAGCACGTAGGCGACGGCCTTCGGATTCGCGTGCTGGTAATCGTCCCAGGGTGAGTCCGGTGCCGCTGAGAACAGCAGGACCGAAAGCAATACGAGCATGATTCGATAGTAAGGGATGGCGATGATGATGGTTGCAACGTTGTTGATGCTCGCTGCGGCGGCGCAGACACATGGCGTTCTCCTCGAGAATCTCACATGGCCCGAGGCGGAGAAGGTGCTCACTCGCGATGCGGTCGTCGTGATTCCGCTCGGCGCGGAGTCGAAGGAGCATGGGCCGCATCTCGCGCTGAAGAACGATTTTCTGATCGCCGAGTATTTGAAGCGGCGCGTGGTGGAGAAGGCGGAGGTCATCGTGGCGCCGACGGTGAACTACAGCTTCTATCCGGCGTTCGTGGAGTATCCCGGATCGACGTCGCTGCGCTTCGATACGGCGCGCGACATGATCATCGACATCTGTCGTACGCTCGCACGCCCGGGTCCGCGGCGGTTCTATGTGATCAATACCGGCGTGTCGACGCGGCGCCCGCTGAAGGCCGCGGCTGATGTGTTGAAGGAAGAAGGGATTCTCCTGCGATTCACGGATCTCGACGTGATCGAGCCCGTCGCGAAGACGGTGCGCAAGGAACCGGGCGGCTCGCACGCGGATGAAATCGAGACCTCGATGATGCTCTACATCGCGCCGGAGTCGGTCGACATGAAGAAAGCGGTGAACGACTATCACGGCGATCATCCGGGGCCACTGACGCGTGATCCGAAGAACGAAGAGGGAACGTATTCGGCGAGCGGGGTGTGGGGCGATGCGACGCTCGCGACGCGCGAGAAGGGGAGGATCGTGACGGAGGCACTCGTGTCGGCGATGCTCGGGGAGATCGAGGCGCTGCGGCGGGAGGGCGTTGGGGTGCCAGGGCGGTGAGGCTGGGCTCGTGGGCTCGCGGGCTCGCGGTAGTGGGATGGGCGATTCCGTCGTCTCGCGTGCGACCGGACGTTCGGGCGTTTCAGCGGGCAATCGGCCGATGAGCGAGCAGGTTCAGATCTCCGTCATCCCTCGACTTCGCTTCCAAGAAACTTCCAGTGTGTATGCGGGTTTGAGCCGACTAGTCCCTTCTCCCCGGCACGGGGGAGAAGGTGCCGAAGGCGGATGAGGGGCCTCTTGTTCGCGCGTTGCACGAACCCCTCATCCGCGCTTCGCGCACCTTCTCCCCTCGCGGAGGGGAGAAGGAACGGATGGCCCGAGCACCGCGAGTTTCTCTTACTCAGTCGCGTCGCGCAGCGACGTCGCCCGCTCGGGATGACGGGTGCTCACCTATTAGGCCGCAAACCCGCATAAACACTGGCAGTCGGGTAGGATCACCTGCGATGACGCTTCGTCAACGAATGATGTGGATCACGCTGCTCGTGGCCACGGCGCTCAGTTGCATCCATCCGCCGTTTCCAAAGCAGATGCTGCTGCAGCACTTTCCGACGATCGCCTTGCTGATTGCGTTGCCGCTGATCGTGCGGAGGCATCCGCTCTCGGATCTAACCTTCGGCTGCATCATCGTCTTCATGCTCTTTCACGTCCTCGGCGCGCGCTACATCTACTCCTACGTGCCGTACGACGACTGGACGCGGCGCCTGTTCGGATTCAGCATGACGCAGCGCTTTCGCCTGCGCAGGAATCATTACGATCGCTTGGTGCACTTCACCTTCGGACTGCTGGCGTCGACGCCGGTGCGCGAGATCGAACAGCGCTATTTCGCTGTGCCGTCGAAGATCTCGCGCTTCCTTGCGATCGAGTTCGTCCTCGCGTTCAGCATGCTGTACGAGCTGTTCGAGTGGGGCCTGACGATGGTCCTCTCGCCTGATGATGCGGGCGCCTACAACGGCGAGCAGGGCGACATCTGGGATGCGCACAAGGACATGCTGTCCGCCACGATCGGCGCGATCGTCTGGTACATCGGCTCGCGAGTGGCCAGCCTCAACCGCGAGCCCGCGTAACCCAAGCTAATCCTTCTCCCCCGCCCACGGCGCCGCGTGAATCTCCTCGACCTTCCCGCCGACGAACGTGATCGTCGTATCCATCTTGCGCACGTAGTCGGTGAGGTAGGTCCACTCCTCGACGGAGAGGCCGTCGAAGCGGACGCGTGCCTCGCGCCGCTCCGGCGGTTTTCCCATCGTCCGCTCCACCTCGGCCAGCGTCTGGCCGATGCGGAGCTTGGCGATGTGCCGCTGGTTCTCCTCCGCCATGCGGAACGCATGGAGCGGCACGAACATCGTGCAACCGGTCAGAAGAAGAACGAGCGGCAGCGCTCTCAGTACCAACCGTTCCCTGCCGGATTGATGAGTGTGCGTGCGACTCCGGCGTACATCGCTTCTCGCAGGGTGTTCTCGTCGAGACCTCCGCGAACCACGGTGTACGACATCGCGAGGTCGGTCGGATGGAACTGCGAGTGATAGGACTGCCAGTCGCGCGTCTCGCCGACTGCGGCGTTGATGGTCGGATCGAGCATCACGAGATAGACGACGTTCTCGTCCTGCTGCTGAATCCTTCCCGATTCGATCGCCGAGGCGAGAGCGCGCTGCACGTCGAGATCATTCATCTCGGCGGAGGCGCTCCCGATACTCACTGAGCGCATCACGATGCGCGGCACGATTCGAGTATCGACCGCCATGCCGAACGTTCCGACGCCATAGCGTGCGAGCTCCTGGAACCGTGCATCGGTGCTGATCGAGCGTGCATTGCGCAGCACCGCGCCGCGCGCGGCGTCCGTCCAGTGATCGCCGACGAACAGCACTTCGATGCGTGGATCTTCGATCACGGGACCACCGTGGAAGAGCACATCGGCCACGGCCTGTCCGCCGCGATAGACGTGTACACGGCCGCCGTCGTTGTCGAACACCATGTCAGGTGGCAGTACGACGTCGGGAACGGGAGTCCCTTCCTCACCGGTCTTCGGACTGTTGAACACGATGTCGAGCACCGGATGCACTTCGATTCCGTTCGGTGCGACACCGGTCTGTCCGTGCAGGAAATCCCAGAAGCCGATGCCTTTCACCGTGATGGGAATCGATGTCGACTTGAAGGTCGTCGTCGCGGTGAGCCGTGCATCGAACTGACTCCGCGCATGCGCGATGCCGGGTCCAAACGGACTGCCGGAGCCGACGCAGTTCGGCGATGGGATCTCGATGATCATCGTCCGTCCCGAGGAGTCCTGGATGACGAGGTGATAGTCGGAGTCCGACTCGCGGACGTACTTCGTCAGCGTGCCGCTGACGCGGTACTGCGTCGTCTCGCGCGGCGCGACACGGCTGTTCGACGGAATCGTCGAAGGACGCACCGATTGATAGAAGTTGTAGATGGTGTTCGAGGTGTAGGTCGAGAGATTGATGGCCGACGCGCCGGAGTCGGTTCCGGTCTTGATCGACCAGCGCTCTACGCCGCATTGCGCGTGCGCATCGAGGGACAACATCAACGCGGTGACTGCGAGGGAGAGGGCGACACGGTTCATTGAACTCGCCTCCGATCGATGGTCAGTGCTCGTGGTTGACTTGTGCGTTGACGAAATTAGTGGATGGTGGTGTTTCCGTCAAGATGGACCGAGGTAGCGAAAAGGGCGCGCGTATCCGCACGACCTCACACCGCTTCTTCCCTCTCTTCCGTCTCTTCCCCCAGGAACGCGCGCACCTTGTCGAGTTGCGACTCGACGTCGGCTTCGCCGATCTCGATCAGGCGCTGGGTGTAGTGCGGCTCGAACATCAGGAGCGAGACGAAGTCGGGTGACTCCGTCTGCTTCGCGCCGAGCGCGCGCGTCGCGTATTTCACGCTGCGCGGCAGGTAATGCTCGTACTCCGCTGCGAGCTTGCCGAGGTCTTGTTGCGGGCGGAGGACGAGGAGGTCGACGGGACGAAGTCCGCCGCGCTGCTCCGGATCGAGGTGGCGCAACAGCTCCGTCATGCGCTCCATGCGCGCGACGTCCTCGTCGATCACATCGAGGAAGACCGCGTTGACGAGCTGATTGAGCACCTGGGCTGTCGGCGGATAACCGCAGACCTCCGGCTCAGACGCCTCGTCGATCGTCCGTTGATAGCCGGTCGACATCGCGATGATGCGCGACGCCCCGAGTTGCACGGCGGCGGAGAGTGGAGCCGCGAGACGAATGCCGCCGTCGCCATGCCATTCGGAACCAATGCGCACGGCGGGAAACACGAACGGCAAGGCAGCCGACGCCAGCACATGTTCGATCGTCAGATCGGTCTGCACGACGCGCCGATTCGGGCCGTCGAAGTTTTCGCCGCCGTTGCGCCCCTGCACCCATCGCACGTTCTGCCCTGTGCTGTAGTCGAGCGTGATGACGGCCACAGCCGATAGCTCTCCACTCTGCAAATTGCGGCTGATGCCCGCAATCGGCTGCCGCGAATTCGTATGGCACATGTGCAGCAGCAGCTCGCGCAGTGGTGAGGTATCGACGAAGCCTCGCGGCCGGTGCCACCGCTTGCGCGGAAAGACCGAGGCGATCGCCGAACGAAATGGAATGATGGAGCGATAGTCGAAGCGGAAGATGTGCCGGCACTCGAGCATGCCCCAGGACTGCGCGAGCTCTGCTGTTCGCTCGGCGAACGTTCCTTCGTGAGAGGCGAGGAACACGGCGTTGATCGCACCGGCGGAGACGCCGGTGATGATTTGAATACGAAGGTCCGGAAAATGTCTCGCGATCCCACGAAGCAGTCCGACCTGATACGCCGCCCGCGCCCCACCCCCGGTCAGCATCACCGCGAGATCGCCAGTTCGTCGCGAGTCAATCGATGTGACGGTCATCAGTCATCGCGTAATTGCGAATGAGTTGCCAAGGTCTTGCATGGTACGGTTGTGAACGAGTAAAGAGTGACGAGTTGCGAGTGACGAGTTGCGAGTGACGAGTTGCGAGTGACGAGTCCCCACTCCCACTCGTCACTCGTCACTCGTCACTCGTCACTATCTTCTATGCGCATCGCGGTCATCGGTGGAGGGATCAACGGCGCCGGAATCACGTGGGAGCTGGCGCGGAAGGAGTACGCCGTCACGCTCTTCGAGAAAGGGGTATGCGGCGCGCAGACCTCTTCCGCTACGACGAAGATGATCCACGGCGGGGTCCGCTATCTGGAAGGCCTGCACGTCGGCCTCGTCCATGAGGCGCTGCACGATCGCGCCTGGCTGCTGCAGCATCTGCCGGAGCTCGTGCATCCGATCGAGATCATCCTGCCGGTCTATTCCGATAGTCCGCGCAGCCGGTTCGAGATCCGGATCGGCCTCGCGCTCTACGATCTTCTCGCCGGCCGTCAAAACATCGCGCGGCATCGCAAGCTGACGCGTGACGAAGTGCTGGCGCGTGCGCCGCTCGTTCCGCATGAGCTGCGCGGCGGGTTCTCGTATTGGGACGCGCAGGTCGATGACGCGGCCCTCGTGCGCACGGTGGTCGATTCGGCCGCGCGCGACGGCGCGGTGATCCGCGAGCGCACCGCGGTGCACGAGCTTCGCCGCGAGGCGGACACATGGCTCGTGCGCACCGCCGATGGGGAACAGCACTTCGACCTCGTGATCAACGCCGCGGGTCCGTGGATGAATCAACTGCTCGAACAGAATGGCATCCGCGAGCGCTACCGGCTCTCACTCGTGCGCGGCAGTCACCTGATTCTCAACAAGCGGATCTGCGACTACGGATTACTGCTGCAGTCGATCGTTGATCGGCGCGTGTTCTTCGTGTTGCCGTGGAAGGAGACGACGCTGGTCGGTACGACCGAGGTCGTGCATGAGGAACCACCGGATCGGGTGCATGCGTCGGAGGGCGAGATCGAGTATCTGCTGGCACGCTATAACCGCTACTTCCGCGAGAAGCTGACGCGCGCGGACATCCAATCGACGTTTGCGGGTGTGCGTCCATTGGTGGGACGCGCGGCGAATCCGAGCGCGATCGGCCGCGAGTATCGCGTGGTCCGCCATGGCAATCTCATCAACGTATTCGGCGGGAAGATGACGACGTTCATGTCACTCGCCAAGCGGGTGAGTATGCGCGTGGACAATTACTTCGGACATCCGCGAAGGGCGAGGGAAGCGGAGTTCTTGGTGTAGGCAGACAGCAGACAGCAGACAGCAGGCAGCAGACAGCAGGCTATTCGCCTAACGTTTGTTTCAGCGCGCGAAGCTCTTGCGCCAAGGACGCAACTTGTTCTTCGAGTTGCGCGACGCGCGCCGACAACGATGGCGCCGTTGCGATCTCGACGGATGGCGCATCGTCGGCAACTGCTCCGCCCACCGTGTGTGACCATCGTTCTTCCTTCTGTCCTGGGCGGCGTGACATTCGTTGCACGAGCGGCTCAGGATGCGCGGCCATCTCCTGCAGTTTCCCTTCTGCATCAGCCACGCTGTCGAACGAGTGCAGGCGATCGCTCCGGCCGCGCATCTCGCCCGCGGTCTGCGGTCCACGCAGAAACAACAACGTGAGAAGAGCTTTCGCGGGACGATCGATGTGCCACAGCGCGTCGAGATTGTGGTCGTAGCGCACGGCGCGGCCGCCCATCACTTTCCAGACGAGCTTCTCGTCCTGCAGCCGGTCGAGTGCGCGCTGCACGTCGCTTTCGGACAGTTCCATCACCGGCTCGCGATTCGATTTCTGATTGCACGCCGCGACGAGCGCGTTGACGGTGAGCGGGTAGTACTCAGGGGTCGAGAGCTGCTTTTCCATGAGCGCGCCAAGCACCCGGATCTCATTGGGGTCGAGGATGCGAGGAATGCGAGGACGCTTCTGCGAGTCGTCGAGCGGAGCAACGTACATTGAGCGGGGATTGTACGTGCAGGCAGCAGGTTTTTTCATGGCCTGCTGCCTGCTGCCTGCTGTCTGCTGTCTGCTGCCTGCTCCCTACGGCCGGTACGTCGCGTAGATTCCTACGCGCGAGGCCATGTAATCGGAGAAGGACGCGTGAGTCTCGCTGTAGCGATCGCGCGCGTACTCGATTAGCAGGCCGGCCTTCGAGCCTGGGAACTCGAAGCCCGCGTGCAACGCCGCGCGGCGAATCGTGAACGGATTCTCGCCGCGATTGCGGAAGCGTCCCGCCTTCGCGTCGAACGAGAAGAGGCCATGCCGCAGCGTGACGCCTCCGTCGATTGCCGTTCCACGTCCCGCATAGATCGACGGCTCGACGATGAACGTTTCCGGATGGCGGATCAGGACGCTGCTGTCGCTGGTGAACCGTGAGAATGATCCGTGCACCGTGATGTCGTGCCACGGAAGGACTTCGACATCGGTGCCGTACAGCCGTGACTTCGCCTGCAGCGCGATCTCCTTCTGATCGTTCGATTGCCGCGTCTCCGTTGCGGAAAGGCTCGCGTGGAACCACTTCGTCCTGCGCCAGATCGCGCGCAGGCGGGTCCGGTCGCGATCGAGAAAATCGGTGCGAAAGACCGGGAGATTCGCGCGGTCGCGCCGGAAGGAGGCGCCGAGGTAGACGTTGCCTTTCATGAATGACGCGGTGCCGTCCAGCGTCTTCACGTGGCGATCCCAGGTGCCCCATTGGCTTCCGGGCAGCACGATCTCCGCGAGATCCTTCGCCACGTCGAGCTTCTGCCGGTCATCGCGCGCCTCGAACCGCAGCGAGAGCGGGCCGGCTGCGCGGAACGAGATGCCTGCGCTTCCGAGGTTGCTTCTCCGGTTGATCGAGCTGTTCGACTGGAGAATCTTCTCGATGTCGCGCTTGTCGAGACCATCGAAGTTGATCGTCTCGCGGAAGAGCGTGTCGATGAGGCCGGTGCCTTCGATGTCGCGATGCTCTTTCTGATAGGCCGCAAACACCGTCACATCCTTGTGCACGAGCACTTCGACCCGTCCGCTGCCGCGCGTCGCCGTCTTCTTCGCGCTCGAGGCGACGCGCTCGTTCATGACATTGAAGAAGCGGAGCATCGAGAAGGAGATGAACGAGCCGGAGAGGTCGTCCGTGCCGTCGTCGCTGGAGTCCGTCGAATAGCGGACGTAGTTGCCTTTCAGCCGAATGCGCGGCGCGATCTGTGCCGCGACGACTCCATTGGTGAATGGTGTATTCGCGCGGCTGTGATCTTCGCGCCGGAAATCATTGGCGAAGGTCGGGTGATCGAGGATCGGATCGCTGTTGGTCCCGTCGCGCGAGAGGAGTGTCCACGTCTCGTTGGAGCGGAGACGCCGCCAGCCCTGCGTAATCGAACCACGGACCGCGCCGAAATCGAAGTAGGAGCCGGCGCGCAATTCGCGCTCGCGCTCTTCGAGACTCTGCGACACGCGGAACTCGTTCGTCACGGTCGTGAAGGTGCTCGTGCCGGGTCCGTGCAGGCGTCGATAGCCGAAGCCGATGAACGGTGTGATCTTCGCACGCGGAAGGAGGTCGAGTTGCGCATCCATCATGTCCCGCTGGCGGTCGTAAGTCTGTTGTCCGCTCGCGAAATTCGGGAGTGCGCTGAAGGAGTTCGTGCGGCGCCAGGTGAAGAGCAGGCGGTAGTGACTGTAGCTGCTCGCTTCGAGACGGAGCGCGCTGGCGGGTGAGCCGGAGCCGATCTCGGTGCCGTCGATGCGCAGGCGATCGATCCAGGCGATGTCGCGCGGCTCGCTCGTGAGCAGCGTCATCGAGCGAACGAAGATGCCGCGCCGCTCGTTGATCTGCGTGCGATAGAGGTCCTGGCTTCCTTTGAGTGAGAGCGTGCGATAGCCGATCTCGATGTCGATCGGCCCTGGTGGAGGAGGCTCGGTGGCAACGGGAGGGATCGATCCCGGCGCAGCCTGGGCCCATGCGTGCGTGGTGAGCAGCATCAGAGCCAGCGCTGTCGAGAGGATCTTCATCGTCTCTACTCCAGCAAACGCGGATCGCGATCCGATCCATGGATCTTGACGTGACACGCCGTGCAGTTCTGATAGCGCGGTGAAGCGAGGTTGTGGAACGACGGTGGCTGCGATCCGAACGTGGCGTTCGAGATCGGCGAATGACATTCGATGCAGACCTGCGCGACCGTGGCGCGCTTCAACATCTTCGGATTCGACGAGCCATGGACGTCGTGGCAGTCGAGGCACCCGCCGTCGGATGTCTCTCCATGCTCGAATGCGTGCGGTCCGCGCATCTCGTTGTGGCAGCTGAGGCACGGAAGCTCGCCTGTCGCCGTCATGCGCAGGCTCTCGCGGCCCGCACCGGCGTGCGGATCGTGACACGACGAGCACTCCATGCCGCCGCGTCCCAGGCGGTGCGAATACGGCTGGCTTCTGAACGACGCCACCTCCGTCGGATGACAGATGGCGCAGAGCTTCTCCTGATTCCACCGCAGCAGGTAAGGGGAACGCGGTTCCTCGTGCTGGATGGAATGACAAGTCAAGCAGTTGACCATTTCGGAGTTGGCGTGAACCCCGTTGGGCTGATGCACGCGCGTGCGAAGGGGAACGTGGATCGTCTCCGGCTCACGCGAATTCTGGTCGTGGCATTTGAGACAGGCGCGATCGGCACCCTCGCGACCGAACGGCACGTAGATCAGCGAGGCTTCGCCGCCGCTCTCGTTGTGCGCTCGGCCATCGCCATGGCACGCTTCGCAGAACGAATCGGGCAGCGGTCCATTCTCGGGATGGCGTCCGAATCCATGAGCGTTTGTGCGGAACCGCTCGACGCGATCGCCGTGGCAGTCCTCACACGTGTTGTGCAACAGCTCGGGAGGAATCTTCTCTTTCTTGCGTGCAGGCGCGGCCATCGCTGCTCCCTGAAGGAGCAGCAGCACGAACCCTCCGGCAAGCCAGCGCCTCACACTCACTCCGTTCACCGCGCGTGCGCCTTCGCGATGTCGTGATCCTTTCCGGGGCCGTGGCACGTGGAGCACGACTCGGCAGCGACCCTCGTGCCGCCGAACGTCGTCGTGTTGATGTAGGCGTGCGCCGAGGCCTCGAGCGTGTCGTGACAGCCGAGGCAGGCGGCGGCGGTCGTCGCCTGCGGCGAATAGAAGTCGCGCAGCGTGACCACCGGTGGCAGGGCAGGGATGAGCGGCAGAACGGTCGTACCTGCGGCGTGGCACTTCGCGCAGTTGCGCGTGTCGCCGGAGAACGGAGTCGAATTGAAATTGTGGCGGCCGCCCGCGGAGTCGAAGAGCGTGTAGTCCTGCGTGAGCTTCGTGCTGCGATGGATGCGATGGACCATGCGCTGGAACGAGATCGATTCCGGCGATCCTTCGCTGGTGGGACGTCCTGCCGCGTCGTTGCCCGTCTGGTTGTGGCAGATCACGCACTCGGCAGTCGTCGTCGTTTGTCCGTCGTGGGCACGCAGCACATCGTGGCAGACGTTGCACTGTTGCGTCGTGACCACGATCCTGCGCGGCATCACGGCCGTCTTGTCGGCCGTCATGTACTGCACGGCGTTGCTGCTCTCGACGACCGGAATGTTGGGGAGCTTGTCCGCGCGAACCAGCGGAATCGTCCGGCTGACATCGGCCGTCACGGCCCACGTTCCGCCGGCGTCGGCGGGCAGGGGAGTCGTGAATGTGTAGGTTCTGCGGCCGCTCGCATCGCTCGCCGCACCGCTCGCGTTTTCACGAACGTTCGTACGGAAGTCGGATGCCGTTCCGGCGTACATCAGCGTGAACGTGAGGCCTTTTGCATCGGCAGCGCTGCCGTCTCCATTCTTCAGATCGACGACCACCGTCGGTTTCTGTCCGGGAACGAAGTTCGAGATGCTGATGATCTGCGCGATGAGTCCCTTCAGCTGTTTCGACTTGTAGGGAACGGTGTGCGCCGCTTTGATCGAGGCGTCATATTCCTTGCCGCTGTCGGGCACGTGGCAACCCTTGCAGTTGTTGTCGTCAGCCTGCTTGCCTCCGGGATGATTCGCGCCGGTCGCGAAGTCGACGTTGTCATGGCACGAGCCGCACGTGGCACGCGATGGGAACGAAAACCAGACGCTCGCCTGCGAAGGCTTGTTCGAAGCATCAGTGCCTTCGTGACAGAGCACGCAGTTGCGCAGGTCGTTCGGGAAGACCACGTTCGAGAAATCGAACTTCGTGTTCTGCGGGTCGGCGATCACGTACGGCTTCTTCGACAGGCTCGTACCGCGATGAATCCTATGGATCATCACTCTGAAGTCGATCGACGTGCCTGCGGAGTCGGTCGCCTGCGGCGTGTGGCACAGGACGCAGAGCTTCACATCGCGCCGCTCGCCTCCGTGTGCAGCGAGCGGATCATGGCAGTTGTTGCAGCTCGTCGACTCGCGGATGATGTCCCAGTTGTCCTTGATCGCGATGCTGTCGGGACGGAAGTCGAATTCTGCGTTGGCGACATAGTCCTTGCCCACCAGATCGGAAAGCATGCGCGTGGCATAGACGCCAACGGTGTAGGTCTTCGTCACATCGAACAGCGGAGGGAGTGCGATCCCGAACGTGTAGGTGCCGTGGCCCGTTTGCAGATCGGTGAAGCGTCCGCCGGAATCTGCCGTGACGTAGGGGATGTAGGTGCGTGTCGCCGGATCGTAGCCCGACAAAACGAAGTGCATGGAGATGGCGCCGGGCGTGGTGTTGCCTTCACGATCGAGCGGCTGCTTCGCGTCGTCGAGGAGACTGAAGTCGACATTCGCTTTGCGATCGCTGTCGATGGTGACGGAGTTGATGACGATCTTCAGACCGGGACGGATGTACGCGATCTGCTGATCAGCCCAGTAGGCCTCGAGCTGTCCATCGCCGAACCGCGGCGCCGGTTTCGCGCTCGCCCGACCTCGGCCTCCAGCTTCAACCTGTGCTGCAGCTGCCGCAATCAGAAAAGACAGAACACTGACGAGGCTCCAGTGCCGCATGCGCGTTCCTTTCGCGTAGTCGCCGATTTCGGAAAGCTTAGCAGGAAAGGGGCGCTGGGGCACTGGGGTTCCGGGGCACTGAGGTCTCGGGATGGCGGACTAACGATTCGCTGCACCTGGTGAATCCCGTGGGGGCACAGGCGCCTCGCCTGTGCTCCGAGCCGACAGGCGAGGCGCCTGTCGCCCCACTGGAAGACCTAGGGCCCCAGGGCCTCAGCGCCCCAGGGCCCCAGGTTCCCAAACTTACTTCGCGAACACGTTATCCACCGGAGTGATCTTCACGTTCTCCGGCTTGATGTTCAGTTTGTACGCTCCGATCACCTTGTCCTCGGCTGCGAGCTGCGGCTTCGGCGCGTCGTAGGTGACGGACGATGGCGCATCCTTCAGCAGTTGATCGCGCAGTCCTTCGGCGTCCTTCGCGATGTAGACGAGCGAGAGATTCTTCGCCGAGAGGTACTTCTTGATTGCCTTGTTCACGTCGTCGCGCGTCAGCTTCGCGTATTGCGCGCGCATGTACTGTGTGTACTCGGGAATGCCGTACCACCACGAGTCGAGCGCGTAACCGAGGTTCTGGTCCTGCGAGGCGGTCATGAGGTAGGCGTTCTTCATCAGATAGTCGCGCGTCGTCTCGAAGTCTTCCTTCGAGAGTCCCTTGTCGATCAGCTTCTGCAGCTCGTAGAGCGCGATGCGCGTCGCCATGTGCGCGTTGACTGGAACGACCGGGCGGATCCAGATCTCGAACGTCTGCGAGCGGCGACCGATGTTCGCCGTCGGGAAGAAGAGCGCGCCGGGATGCGTGAAGAACTCGATGTAGGCGTAGTCGCCGTAGTTGAAGCCGCGCACCTCGCGGATGCGGTTGTAGAGCTGGCCGTTCGATGAGCGATGCTCGCCGAGCCATGCGCGCGCGACGTTGAGCGCGGCGAAGTCGGCGCTGTCGCGCGTGAGCGGGATGGGGAAGCCCATCGAGATCGCGGTCGCGCGCGTGTCCTTCTGCACGATCTCGACTTCGAGACCCTGCGGCTTGTGTCCCGCGATCGGCGCGAGCGACTTCTTGCCTTCGGAGACCGTGCCGGCGGGCAGTGCCGCGAGCTCGTTCTGCAGCTGCGCGACCATCGCGTCGGGGAAATCACCGGACACGCCGATGACGAGATTGCCGCGCGTGTAGTTCGCGGCGACGAACTTCTTCACGTCGTCGAGCGTGATCGACTCGATGCCGGCAATCGTGCCGAGCGACGGATGCCCGTACGGCGTGCCGCCGAAGAGATTCACCTGGAGGCGCTCCTTGCCGAGCTCCTCTTCGTTGTTGTTGCGCAGATCCTGCTTGAGCCCGTTGAGCTGCGAGTCCTTGAGGCGCTGGAAATCCTCGTCGCGATAGCCGGGCGAGAGGAGCGTGGGGAGGACGATGTCGAAGAACTTCTGCCAGTTGTCCTTGTGAATCGAGGCGGTGATCGCGGTCATCTCTTTGTCGACCTGCGATCCCCAGACGCCTGCCATCGGGAAGAGCGAACGGCTGATCTCCGACGTCGTCATCGACTGCGACCCCGCCTCGGTGATCATCGAGGCGGCGAGCTGGGCGAGACCTTCCTTGCCAGCCGGATCGCTGGAGGAGCCGGCGGTGAACAGCAGCTTCACTTCGAGCTGCGGCAGCACGGACTTCTGTTTGATGACGCGCAGAGAAGCAGTTGTGCCGCTGCTCTTGTCAGCGCCCATCGACGAAATCATCGGGAGGTTTTCGATGCCCTGCGGCAGCGCCTCCTTCGACAGCGTCGTGACGACGAGCGAGTTGTCGGTGAAGTACTTCTGCGAGGTTGCCTGGATGTCGGCCGGCGTCAGTGCGGCGAGCTGCTTGTAATAGTTGTTGACCGTGTCGAACGAGCGGCGATAGTGGACGTACTGCGCGAGCGTGTCGGCGATCGCCTGCGTCGTGTCGAGCGAGCGGACGAACGCGTAGCGCGAGCTGGACTTCGCTTCGTCGACGCGCGCGGCGGGCTCCTGCTTGTTGCGGAGCTTGGCGAATGTCTCGATGATCGCATCGCGAACCGCGAGGGCGTCCTTCGGATTCTTCACGCGGGCGAAGATCGTGTAGATCGACGGATCGACGCGCGGATCGTTGTAGAAGAAGAGGCGGTCGACCTTCTGCTCCTGTTCGACGAGGCGCTTGTAGAGATCGGACGTGTCGCCGAACTCGAGATCGAGCGCGGTGTCGATCGCCGGGATTTCCTTCGAGTTTTCATCGAAGCCCGGAACGCGGAAACCGACGGTAACCCACGGAAGCGTCTGCGTCGGCCAGTCGACGTGCGCGTAAACCGGCTTCGTTGCGGGCGGCTCCGCGGGGATGTTCGCCTGGAACGTGCCCGGCTTCCAGTCGCCCCAGTACTTCTCGACGAGCGGAATGACCTTGTCGGGATCGACATCGCCGGCGACGATGATCGTCACGTTGCCGGGGCGATACCAGCGTGAGAAGAACTCGCGCGAGTAGTCATACTGATTCGGCATGTCCTCGATGTCTTTGATGAAGCCCATCGTGGTGTGCTTGTAGGTGTGCGTGGTGAAGGCAGCGTCATGCTGCACTTCGAGGAGCTTGCGCGTCGGGCTCTGTGAGTTCTTGTTGTACTCGCCGAGGACGGCGCGGGATTCGGTCTTGAAGACTTCGGGGGAATAGGTGAGATTCTTGAAGCGGTCCGCTTCGATCTCGAGCATCTTCTCGAGATCTTCCTTGGCGAACGTCGTGTGGTAGTTCGTGTAGTCGTCCGACGTGTATGCGTTCTGGCGCGCGCCCGCTTTCTGAAGGATCGCGCCGTATTTCTCCGGCGGATAGTTCGGCGTGCCGCGGAACATGATGTGCTCGAAGAAGTGAGCGAAGCCGGACTTGCCCGGCTCGACTTCATTGCGCGAGCCCGTCTGAACCGGGATCTGCAGCGAGACGATGTTGGGAAAGCCGGTGGGAACGACGATGACCTTCAGTCCATTGGCCAGGGTCTTCTCCGTGGCGTGGAACGGAAGGATGTTGTCGCCCTGAGGCGTGGCCGCGCTCAGGGTTGCTGCCACGAGCAGAATGCAGGCGGCAAGCAGAGCTTGTCTGCGGTACATGAGATCTCCTTCTGATTTTGGGGCGCGCTGATGCGATGTGTGCGCGTCGCGCGCGGGTGCTCTTTACCTCGCAACCGCAGGTCAGCGCAACGGGGCAGGTTAAGTTGTAACCGATTCTTCTTCCGGAACTTCGATCGGCCCCTCCTTGAGATCCTCGCGGATGATCAGATCGAGGAAGAGCTCGCGAACGCCGTCACGGCCGCGCTCGGTGAAGACGCGCTTGACCTCCGCGGGACTGAGCTCGATTCCGGTCATCGCTTCGAGGTACTGACAGAAGACGACGGCGCGCGATCGGAAGGAGATGATGAGGATGAGGAGAAGAACGCTTGCGAAGCCGAGGTTCCACCAAAGCATCATCTGCATGCGGAGAGTTTAACTCTCCTGCTGTCCGCTGCCTGCTGTCTGCTGCCTGAGACGGCACCGAACCTGCTCCGGTCAGTCCAGTGGGAGGAATGATGGCAGACGATTACAAGCCGATCTCGTGCGATCTGCACGACCGTTTCGAAGCGGCTGCGGTCAGGAAGAAGGTCGTCGAGCTCCAGTTCAGCATGGGTGCAGGAGCGCGGCAGACCGAGCGGGGGCGTATCGCGGATGTCTACAGCGCGGATGGCAAGGAATTCGTGAAATTCGAGTCACAGAGCGGCCGTCACGAGATCCAGCTGGACCACATCATCGACATGCGCGAGTTGTAACGCGTTACACTTTCTGCGACGTATGCCGAAGCCTCTGTTCTACGCCGGAACGGCATTCTGCCTTTTCCTCGCGCTCACGAGCGCCGTGGAGTCGACGAGGGAACTGCAGAGTGGAGTAGTGAGCTTCATCGCGTTGCACGGGTTTCCGTTGCGGCCGGTGCAGAGCGCGTCGTGGGCGATCGTCGTGGCCCTGATCGCGGGAATGGCGACGGCGGCGATGTTCCTTCGGATGGCGGCACTGCTCGCGGCGCGCAATCTCTTCGCGGCGTTCATGGCGCTCGTCTCGGTCGGCGGCGCGGTGACGTCGCTGACGGCGCTGGTGATGCTGCAGGCCAGGATGCTGCCGCTGCTGCGCGAGTCTAACGGAGCGTTGCAGCCGCTGTCCGAGATGCACTTCGGCGCGGTGATGATGCTGAGCTACTTCATCGCGTTGTCGATGCTCTCGCTTCGCCCGTACTTCAGGATTCAGGCGAGCCGGGTATTGTCGGCGCTGGTGTTCCTGCCGCTGCCGCTGTTCATCCTGATGCTGTTGCAGGAGCTCTTCACGAAGAGCTCACTTGCGCCACTGCCGGCGAGCAGTCCGGCCTCGTTCGTCTTTCTCGCGGTGCTGTCGGTGCTCTTCTTCTCGATCTCGGTGCACTGCATTCGCCACCGTCATCTGTTCCTGGAGATGACGAACCTGCGCGAGCTGCTCGACTCCCGGTTGAGTTGGTTTCCGGGGGTCACACCTGGAAATTCAACGTAAGAGTGCCTCCGCTCGGATGACGGGGCCGGCCTAACAATCGATCTTGCAGTTCTTCGCCGCTCCCTCTAGTTCGTGCCGCCGCGCCTCGATCAAGGCATGCCCCTCGGCGCGCGAAGCGTTCCAGGATCTCCAGTCGCCGGTGCGGTCGATCTTCAACAGATGGTGTGCAACGCATGGTTGGGCTGCGACCGGCATCAGGGCGGGGACGGCGTCGTTGCTCAGCTGGGTCGTGTAGTTCGTGTCCAGCGCGCGCTTGCCGGCGGCGGCGCGCGCCATATTCGTCCGGACGATGAGATCGTCCGGATTCACGAAGTGCAACGCGATGACGACGATCATGCCGCTGGCAATCGCGCCGATGAAGAAGCGCTCGCGATGTCCGGTCAGTACCGTCAGCGCAAACCAGGTGAGCAGCGCGCCAAGCAGAAACATGAACGCGGTCGTGTAGACGCGCAGCTCGGTGAGACCGAACTCCTCGACGTAGAGGCCCATGCGCCGGTAGGCCGAGACGAGGATCACGAAGACGAGCAGCACCTGTGTGAGCGCGAGCGCGCGGAAGAGAGGTGTGCGATTCGTGATCAGCCAGTCCGCGATGAGCAGGGCCGGCAGCACGAGCGCCGCGACCGCGACGAGCTCGAAGAAGCCTCGCCGCGCATACTCGGCATAGGTTAGCTTCGGTGCGAGCTTCACGAGCGTTGCTCCGCCGAAGAAGTAACGGAACTGCACGGCGACGAAGGCCGCGAAGAGGATGTCGATGCTGGCGATCGCGACAGTCGTCTCCCCGCTGCCGAGATGCAGAAACGAAGGGCGTGGCGGATCGTAGAGATCGTGTGCATGCAGCGCAGACCGCAACAGGCCTGCCGCGACGCAGGTGAAGAAGATCGTGAGAACGATGTGGCTGATCAGCCTGGGGATATCGATGTTGAAGATGTCGCGAACGATCGACGCGAACGCTGCATCCGCCGAAGTCAGCAATGCGAGGAAGATGAGGAGCAGGGGAAGCGCGATGGCGAGTCCGCGGACGACCACGAGCACGCGCCGCGCCTGTTCTCCCGGCTTGAGCTCGCGCCACTTCGCGTCGAAGAAGAACGCCTGAAACACGCCCGCGACGCAAAGGATCGCGCTGAACATGAGCGCAGCGCCCGCGCGCAGTATCCCCGTCGCCCACTCGTTGACACCGCGAGCCCGCAGCGTCAGGAATCCGGCGAAAAACATGAAGAGAAGCACGTCGAGGTGCGTGAGTGCGGCCGAGTCGCGCCACGCCAGTCCCGCCGCGGCTGCGAGCCCGCCGATCGATGCCGTGAGAAACGTTCGCGGATCGCGCAACAGAAACGCCGCGCAGCCGAGAAGGAGGAGGGCGTAGAGCGGCACATTGATGCCCCACGGCATCGCGCGGAGCAGGAGGTCGCCGGTCAGGCCGAGGAAGAACGCGATGGCGAGAGTGCGCATGCAAAGTACTTTATCATGTAAAGTGACGAGTGACGAGTGACGAGTGACGAGTGACGAGTGACGAGTGACGAGTGACGAGTACTGAGTACTGAGTGCTGAGTACTGAGTGCTGAGTACTGAGTGTCCTACACCATCTTCGCCAGAATCGGTCCCGCCACCTCGTCCTCCAGCACCGGCGTGATCTCCAACTGCATCACGTCGCTCCACTGCAGCGCGAATTCGAACAGCGCCTTCGGATCATCGCTCTCGAGCAGGTCATAGCCGCCGCTGAAGTCGGCTCGCGTCCAGCGTCCGAGGAGCGTCGCGCCCTCGGGCGGTTTACCGCCGGTTTTCAGGAAGCGAGACACCGCCTCCGCGCGGCTCTTCGTGTCGGGCGTCCATTTGAATGTCAGCATGAATTTCATTGCGGCCTCCAGCAACGATTACGTAGCGGAAGCGCGTGCGGATTCGCACCTCTTCGCGGGATTCGCGTTCATGGTAACGTCGCGAGCCGCTTGAAGAGTCTCTCCAGCATCGCTGTCGGAGTAGCCGTTCTCGTGTTTGTGGCGTGGTACTCGTTGCAGGCATTGAGCACCGTCGTCGCACTGTGTCTGGTCATTCACGGGTTTACATTGCCGGTGTGGCTGTCGTCGCAATTCATCCGCTTGTTTCCACACCTGCTTCTGTGGCTGATCGTCGTTCCCAAGGTGCTGACCCGGACTCGGGGAGAAGATTTCGACTTGTGGAGCGCCGGTATCCTTCCAAGGAATTTTCGCGCCTTAGTGGCCGCGCTCGTCTATGTCGTCGCGGCAATCGCCGCGTGTGCGCTCGTGTCTCGCTACGACACCATGCAACGCCTTGTTGGCGTAAGAGGGTCTGTGCTGGTTCTGGCTGCGTGGTTCACCGGACCAGTGATCGAAGAGCTGATGTTTCGCGGCTGGCTGTTCGAGACGAGCCGCCGCGCGTGGGGGCTGAGCGCAGCGCTCGCGGTCAATGCCACTCTGTTCGGACTCCTGCATTTGGGGATGGGTCAACATGCGATGATCTCGATTGCACTCGTGTCGATTGTCATGTTCGCCATACCGCGCGTTTTGACGGGAAACGTCTGCGCGCCGATCGCGCTGCACTATCTCGCGAACCGGCGTGGCTTCGACGTGCCAGTGCTCTGGTCCGCGGCCGCAGTATCGCTGGTGCTCTTCTTGTTTGACCGAATCATAGGGGCACGACGCCAAAACTACGGCGCGTAGAACTTCCCGGACCTATGGGAAAATCACTTTCTTCGCATGTCCTTCGTTCACCTCCATCTCCATACCGAATACTCCCTTCTCGACGGCGCCAGTCGTCCCGAGGCGCTGGCGAAGCGCGTCGCGCAGCTCGGCATGCCCGCGTGCGCCATCACGGATCACGGCAACATGTTCGGCGCCGTCGAGTTCTACAACGCGATGAAAGGCGTTGGCGTCAAGCCGATCATCGGCTGCGAGATGTACATGGCCTACGGCTCGCGCTTCGACAAATCGTCCGTCGAAGATCAGCAGGCCGACGCCGGCGCCAACAACCATCTGATCGTGCTCGCCGCGAGCAATGAGGGCTACAAGAACCTCGTCAAGCTCGTGAGCGCCGGCTACACCGAAGGGTTCTATTACAAGCCGCGCATCGACAAGGATCTGCTGCGCGAACACCGCGAAGGGCTCATCGTCCTTTCGTCGTGCCTGAAAGGTGAGGTCTCGCAGAGTCTCGCCGCCGGCAACTACGGCAAAGCCCGCGACGCCGCCCTCCAATACAAAGACATCCTCGGCGCCGACAACTTCTTCCTCGAGATCCAGGATCACGGCATCCCCGATCAGCAGAAGATCGTCCCGATGATGGCGCAGCTCGGCGAGGAAGTCGGGCTGCAGCTCGTCGGTACCAACGACTCGCACTACCTCAGCAAGGACGACGCCTTCGCGCACGAAGTCCTGCTCTGCATTGGCACCGGCAAGACGCTCGGCGACGAGAAGCGGATGAAGTTCTACAGCGACGACTTCTACGTCAAAGGCCCCGACGAGATGTCGCGCGTCTTCCGCGGCTACGAACAGGCTGTTGCCAACACCGTGAAGATCGCCGAGCGGATCAACATGTCGCTCGACGTCAAAGGGCATCACCTGCCGAAGTTTCCGGTGCCCGAGGGCTCGACGCTCGCGGATCACTTCGCAAAGGTCGCGCGCGCGGGACTCGAGCAGCGCCTCAACGCGATGGCACATCTTTTCGCCGCGAAGGTGAAGAAACACGAAGTCGCGCACTACTGGGATCGTCTCGAGCGCGAGATCGAGATCATCAGGAACATGGAGTTCCCCGGCTACTTCCTCGTGGTCTGGGACTTCATCAAATACGCGAAAGATCACGGCATTCCGGTTGGTCCGGGCCGCGGCTCGGCCGCAGGCTCGCTCGTCGCGTACTCGCTTGGGATCACGAACGTCGATCCGCTCGAGTACGACCTCCTCTTCGAGCGCTTCCTCAATCCCGAGCGCATCTCGATGCCCGACATCGATCTCGACTTCTGCATGAATCGCCGCGGCGAAGTCATCGACTACGTGCGCGACAAGTACGGCAAGGAGAACGTCGCGCAGATCATCACCTTCGGAACGATGGCCGCGAAGTCCGTCGTCCGCGACGTCGGCCGCGTCCTCGGCCATCAGTACGGCTTCGTCGACAAGATCTCGAAGATGATCCCCGGCGGTCCCGGCATCACGCTGACCGACGCAAAGAAAGACGCGCCGCTCGCCGAAGCGATCAAGAACGACGAGGAAGTGAAGAAGATCGTCGAGATCGGCGAGAGGCTCGAGGGGCTCTCACGTCACGCCGGGATGCACGCGGCGGGCGTCGTCATCACACCGGAGCCAGTTACCAACTACGTGCCGCTCTTTCGGACGAACCGCGATGAAATCGTGACGCAGTTCGACATGCGCGTCGTCGAAAAGATGGGCCTCGTCAAGATGGACTTCCTCGGCCTGCGCACGCTGACGGTCATCGACGACGCGGTGAAGTCGGTGAAGGGCGTGGATGGGATCGACATCGACATCGACGCGATTCCGCTCGATGATCCCGAGGTCTATCGCCTCTTTCAGGAAGGACGCACGAAGGGTGTGTTCCAGTTCGAATCGGGCGGCATGGTCGATCTGCTGCGCAAGTCGCGGCCGACCGCATTCGAAGATCTCGCCGCACTGAACGCGCTCTATCGTCCCGGCGCACTCGACGCGGGGATGGTCGACGTCTACGTGAAGTGCAAGATCGGCACGCAGAAGCCGAAGTACCTCGTGCCGGTGATGAAGGAGATCCTGGAGGAGACATACGGGGTCATCGTCTACCAGGAGCAGGTCATGCAGATCGCGCAGCGCGTCGCGAACTACTCGCTCGGACAAGCGGACCTGCTGCGCAAGGCGATGGGCAAGAAGGATGTCGCGATCATGGCGAAGGAGCGCGACAAATTCGTCGAAGGCTCCGTCGCGAACTCCTACGACAAGAAGAAAGCGAACGAGATCTTCGACTACATCGAGCCGTTCGCGCGCTACGGCTTCAACAAGTCGCACTCGGTCGCGTACGCGCTCGTCGCGTATCAGACGGCGTGGCTGAAGGTGCATCACCCGCGGCACTTCATGGCGGCGTTGATGTCGAGCGAAATGGATCGCACCGAGGCGGTCGTGAAGTTCATTCACGAGGCGAAGTCGATGGGCATCGAGGTGATGCCGCCCGATGTCAACGAGTCGAACATGTTCTTTACCGTCGTCGGCCCGAACATCCGCTTCGGTCTCGGCGCCGTGAAAGGCGTGGGTGAGAGCGCGATCGAATCCGTGCTCGAGGCGCGGCGGAAGGTTGGCCGCTACAAGTCGCTGCTGCAGTTCTGCGAAGAGGTCGATCTGCGCGCGTGCAACAAGAAGGTGCTCGAAGCGCTGATCAAGTCGGGTTCCTTCGATTTTCTCGGCACCACGCGCATGGCGCTGTTCGAGAAACTCGAGTCGACCGCCGACAGCGCGCAGCGCACGAAGGATGAAAAGGAACGCGGCCAGAACTCACTCTTCTCGATGTTTGGCAGTGTAGGACAGGCGCCCTCGCCTGTCCGGGCGAGTGGACAGGCGGGGGCGCCTGTCCTACACACTGAATGGCCAGAGGAAGAAAAACTCCGCTACGAAAAGGAAACCCTCGGCTTCTACGTCAGCGGTCATCCTCTGAACAAATACGCCGAAGACCTCAAACTCTTTGCCGACGCGAATACCGAGACTCTCTACAAACGCATCGACGAGACGGTGAACATCGGCGGCATCGTGTCGCAGATGAAGAAGTCGAAGATCAAGAAGGGGCCGAACGAAGGAAAGATGATGGCGAAGTTCGTCCTCGACGATCAGTTCGGTTCCGTCGATGTCGTGGTGTTCAGTGATCTCTATGCGAAGTATGCGAAGTGGCTCGACAACGGCGTCGCGATTCTGCTGACCGCCGCGGTGAAGGACACGGGCGGACAGCAGACGGGACGCAGCGCGTCGCTGCAGTCGGCCGAACAGGCCGCGCTCAACATCGACGATGAGTACGGCGGACATCCCGAAGCGCGCGGTGCGCGGATCTCGGCGTACGAGTTGAGCGAGGATGATCTCGAGGACGAACGCGATCCGAAAGAGATCGAGAACGAAAAGTACGGAGATCGAAAGGACAACTTCTCGCTGTTCGGCGGTGGAGGACAGGCGCCCTCGCCTGTCCCCGAAAACGATGTGGATGCCTTCAACGAGGCGACGGCTGCGATCGAAGAAGCACCGGCGCCCGAGCCTCAGTTCGCGGCGCACGCTGCGGCGTTTTCCGAGTCGCCGATCACTCCCGAGCTCAACGCGCTCGAGATCATCCAGCTCGAAGGGATTCGGGACAAGCGTGTGAAGGAGATTGCGCTCGAGGTGCGGTACTCCGAGATGGATGAAGAGCGCGTCCGGAAAATCCGCGAGCTCGTCGAGGATCATCTCGGCGAGATCCCGGTCACGATCACGATCATCGATGTGCCGGAGGAGCTCGGCGGACCCAGCGTGCGAATGAAGGTCAATCACCACTTCCGAGTGCAGCCCGGGCCGGAGCTCAAGGCGGCGCTCGAATTGCTGCGCGTTCGTGTGCAATATGTGTTTCCGAGGAATCCAAATGCAGCCTGAGCAGAACTACGGAACGCATCGGCGCTTCCATCCCTGGTTTCATTTCTTCGCAGTGCCGGTGCTGACCATCAACGTGCTCGTGCAGATCTACTTCTGCTACCGCGAGCCAGGCTGGGCCTCGGCATTCGGAATCATCGTGGCGCTCGCGCTCGTCACGTCGCTGGTGCTCGGACGCTTTTACGCGCTACGCGTGCAGGATCGCGTGATTCGTCTCGAAGAGCGGCTTCGTCTGCAGGCGTTGCTGCCGGACGAGCTCCGCCCGCGCATCGACGAGCTGCGGATGCGGCACTTCATCGCGTTGCGCTTCTGCAGCGACGAGGAACTGCCGGAGGCGGCGCGTGCCGTGCTGACGGGCGACGCGAAGTCGGCGGACGAGATCAAACGGCGCGTGAAAACGTGGCGCGCAGATCATCATCGGATTTGAGTGACGAGTGGCGAGTGGCGAGTGACGAGTACCGAGTGACGAGTACCGAGTACCGAGTGACGAGTGGCGAGTGACGAGTGATGAGTGATGAGCTGACAGCGCAGAACTCGCAACTCGGTACTCGTCACTCGTCACTCCTCACCGCCCTCCTCATCATCGACGTGCAGAAGGCGATCGACGACCCGAGTTGGGGGAGCGATCGAAACAATCCAGACTGCGAAGCGAACATCGCGCGGCTGCTCGCGCGGTGGCGCGAGCAGGGTGCGCCGATCTTCCACATCCGCCATCTTTCGCGTGAGCCGGGTTCGACGTACGCGCCAAATCAACCCTTGATCGAGTTCAAGGATGAAGTGCGTCCGCGCGATGGAGAGAGAGTCATCGACAAATCGGTGAACAGCGCGTTCATTGGAACGACGCTCGAGGATGAGCTGCGTCGTGCCGGCATCACGCGTGTGGTCATCACTGGCGTGATCACGAACAATTCGATCGAAGCCACCGCGCGGATGTCCGGCAACCTCGGTTTCGAGACGATCGTGGTGCGCGATGCGACGGCGACATTCGGCCGTCACGACTACGATGGCCGCTGGCGGACGTCCGCCGAAGTCCATGCGATGTCGCTTGCCAACCTGAGCAGCGAGTACGCCACCGTGGCCTCGACAGACGAACTGCTATACTCGAACGCCAGGTCGTAAATAACTTCAGATCGCCAAAACGGAGGGCGGGCGGATGGGTCTTCAGAATCAGGCGCGGATCGCCTTCGCTGCCGCCCTGCTCACGATCGCTGTTGGTGCTGGAGGCCAGTGTGCCGACAGCTTGACGGAAACCTCCGTTCCGGGCTTTGTTCCGAATCGCCCGGCTGGACCTGTCGCATGGAACGGATCGGTTCTGAGCGTTGCCAGAACGAATGTTCAGGTTCCGCTCGTCCTCACTCGCTTCGATCAGAATCTGAATCCGCTCGGGGAGACGACGGTCACGAGCTCCCCAGTAGGCCGCGATCTCATGCTGCTTGCAGGCGGTGGTGAGTTCGCCGCTGTTTTCTACGCGTCGGACGGCAGGTTGTTGTTCCAGGAGATCAACGCCTCCGGAAATCCGGTCGGACCGGAGATTCAGGTCGGCGCGGCGCACGGAGTGTTCCAGGGGCAGCGCCAGCAATTCGACGCCGCATACAACCCGCAACTCGCGCGCTGGGAAATCGCCTACGGCATTCCATTCAACGCGGATTCAGGGCTGTGGGTCACGTCCATTCCTCTGCAGAGTGGAGGCGGTGGCGCGATCCTCGATCGACGGCTCGAGGTCTTCATCAGCGATCCGGTGCCTAAGATCGCCGTCGCGTCGAATGGACTGATCGGCGTTTCTTTTTTTCGCAATCTGAATGAAGTTCCCACGCTGCTCGTCAGTGCCTACGACGGGCAGTACAACCAGTTGAAGTCGACTGTGATCTCCTCCAATGTGCAGTTGCCGCGCCTCGCCGGGAGCACATCCTCGATTGCGCTGCTGTATCAGGCCGTGGTTGGCTCCAGGACTGAATTGCGCTGGGATCGCTTCGATGCGACCGGGATTACCGGTTCCGATGCGCGAATCGTAACGGGCACGGGGATTGATGTCGTGCCGGTCGGTCTCGTCTGGAACTCCACGCTCAACGAGTGGGCAATCGCGTATCTCAACGCGCCGAATGGCGCGGAGGTCTTTGGCAGCGACTACCGCATTCGCCGGCTCACTCCCGGCGGCTCGCTGATCGGTGATGCGCTGTTTACGTACGATCCGACGAAGATCTACATACCGGGCCGCTACTCACCGATTTGGAATGGCGCTGCCTACTACGGCTCGATCGAGCGCACGGCCTCGGACAATAGTGGCTCTCTCTCGTATGTCGTGAAGCATTGTCCGCTCGTGGGCTCGATTTCGGTTCACGCGCCGGCGCCTGTCCCGTTTCAGCAGTTCACGTTCCAGGCGGTCGCGAATGGCGGCCTCGCGCCGTTCACCTGTTCGTGGGACTTCGGTGATCTGAGCTCGGGCCAGGGGCTGACGATCAATCACTCGTATCAGAAGAGCGGCACGTACACCGTGACGTTGACGATGACGGATTCGCTGGGGGACAGCTCGGTAAAGAGCGTCAGCGTCGTCGTGATCGACAACATTCGCAGGCGGACAGTGAAGAGGTAAGGCAGCGAAGGATCTTGGGAACAGCAGATCCTTCGTTGCTTCGCTCCTCAGGATAGACTTTTCACACCGCGATCAATTCGAAGAACGCTTCCGCGTCGACGGGTGCCTTGATCAGGTATCCCTGCATCTGATCGCACGCGTAATGCCGCAGGAAGTTTGCCTGCTCGGTGTGCTCGACACCCTCGGCGATCACCTTCAGCCGGAGGGAGTGGGCCATGGCGATGATTGCAGTGACGATTGCCGCGGTGTCGGGGTCCGTGTTGATATCGCGCACGAACGACTGATCGATCTTCAGCGTGTCGATTGGAAAGCGCTTCAGGTAACTGAGCGACGAGTGGCCCGTGCCGAAGTCGTCGAGCGAGATGCGGATGCCGATCTTTTTCAATTCATACAGAGTGCGAATGCTGGCTTCCGGACTCTGCATCGCGCTCGACTCGGTGATCTCGAGCTCGAGCAGGCGAGGCGGGAGGCCGGTCTCGTCGAGCACCTCCTTGACCCGCGCGACGAGATCGGGTTGCTGGAGCTGGGTCATCGAGAGGTTCACCGCGAGCGAGAGGCTCTTGTGCCCCGCGTCATGCCACGTCTTGGCCTGTTTGCATGCAGTGCGAAGAACCCAGTCGCCGATCGGCATCATGAGGCCGGTCGACTCGGCGAGAGGGATGAACATCGATGGCGAGATCGGGCCCATCTCCGGATGAGTCCAGCGCAGCAGGGCCTCCATGCCGACGATGCGTCCGGCGCGAAGATCGAAGATCGGCTGGTAGTGCACGCGCAGCTGGCCGTCGAGCAGCGCGCGGCGCAGACCATGCTCCAAAGCAATGCGCTGCAACGCCCGGGCGTTGATGTAGGCGTTGAAGAGCTGATAGTTGTCGCGGCCTTGTTCCTTCGCCTGATACATGGCGGTGTCGGCATTCTTGATGAGACTCTCGGCGTCCATGCCGTCTTCCGGGAAGAAGCTGATGCCGATCGAAGTGCTGATGAAAAACTCGCGCTCTTCGATCGTGAAGGGTTGGCGGACGGCTTCGAGGATCTTGTGTGCAACGGGGACGGCGTCCTCGGAGCGCATGAGATTCGGAATGATCAGCGTGAACTCGTCCCCGCCGAGGCGCGCCAGCGTGTCCGATTCTCTAACACACTGTTGCACCCGCTCGGCGACCGCCTGCAGGAGCCGGTCGCCGATGTTGTGGCCGAGTGAGTCGTTGATGACCTTGAACCGGTCGAGATCGAGGAAGAGGACGGCGAGGCGCGCGTGCTCGCGCTGTGCGTGCGACAACGCGACGGCCAGGCGATCCTTGAACAGCAGGCGATTCGGTAACCCCGTCAACGCATCGTGATACGCCAGGTGCTTGATCTGTTCCTCGGCGTATGTCCGTTCCGTGACATCGCGCAGCACGAGGACGACGCCTCCCGCGTCGATGGCCGTCAGTGAGATCTCCTGCGGGAACATGGTGCCATCGCGGCGGCGGCCCGTGACTTCCCCGCGCCAGCGGCCCCGCTGTCTCACAGCGGGGAGAATGATGTTTTTGAATCGTTCGACATCCGCTTCGACATAGAGCTCGAACAAGGTGACGTGCTGCATGTGATGCGGGCTCGGGAAGCCGTACAGCTTCGCCAGCGAATCGTTGAGATACGTGAATTGCAGCTCTTCGTTGACGATGCCGATGCCATCCATCGACGCCGTCATCGCCGCCGACTGCGAGCGCAGCATCCCCTCGGCGTGCTTGCGTTCGGTGATGTCGTAAACGAAGCCTTCGAAGTACAACGTGCCCTTGCCTGCTTTGATCGCGTGCGCATTGAGCTGGATCCAGATCGGTGAGCCGTCCTTGCGGCGCCACTGCAGCTCGCAGTCGCTCGCGTAGCCGAGCGGCTCGTACTTGCGAATCAGTTCATCGCGCTGAGCGGGATCGTAGTAGATGTCGTCCGCGAGGCTGCGCTGAAGGAGCTCTTCGACGGAGTCGAAGCCGAGCATACGCGCTAGCGTGGTGTTCGCCGTGATGAAGCGGCCATCGGTAGTCGACTGGTAAATGCCGACCGAGGCGTAGTTGAAGATGTTGCGGTATCTCTCCTCGCTCTGCTGGAGTGCCTGTTCGGCGCGGCGCCTCTCCGTGACGTCGTGAATGATCGAATAGAGCGCGGTGCGGCCGCCGGCGTCGATCGGTCCCGAGTGCACTTCGACGTCGCGGATCTCGCCATTGGCGCGCATATGGCGGAAGACGAAGTAGCTGCGCTCCTGCCGCTCGGCATTCGCCATCTCCTCGCGGACCTTCTCTTCGCCGAGGACATTGATGTCCCAGATGCGCATGTTGCGCAGCTCGTTCACCGAGTAGCCATAAAAATCGGCGGCCGCCATGTTTGCATCGAGAATTGCGCCAGTCGCCGGATCGAGCAGCAGCTGCACCGCTCGATTGTTCTCGAACATCTGGCGGTAGCGGCGTTCGCTCGCCATGAGCGCGGTCTCGCGGCGCTTCTCTTCGATTGCTGCAGCGATCTGTTGGGCGACGAAGAGCAGGATTTCACGATGACGCTCGGTGAAGCGCGTCTTCTCGTCGTAGGTCTGTACGACGATCGCGCCCCAGCTGTCGTTGCCCGTAATGAGCGGCACGCCCAACCAGTCGAGGGAAGGAGCTCCGACTTCTTCGACTTCGCCGGCGTCGACGAGCGCCTGAAACTTCGCCGGCGTCGCGAGCAGCGGCTTGCCAGTGCGTAGCACGTAGGCTGTGAGTCCGCGTCCCACGGGCAATCCTTCCGGTGCTTTGTCGAAGGCATCGACGAAGTAGGGGAACGTGAGCCGGTCGCCATGCGCCGCGTCGACTTCCGCGATGTAGAAGTTCGTCGCGTCCATCAGCGTGCCGATGATCTCGTGGATGGAGGCGTAGAGCTTGTCGAGACTCGTCTCGTGGCGGCTCAGCTCTGCGATGCGGAACAGTGCCGATTGCAGCGCCTTGTCTTGATACGCCTCAGTGATGTCGCGGAAGTACCAGGCGCGGCCGATGATCTTTCCGCGCGAGACGACGGGAACGGACGCGCGCGACAGAATTCGCCCATCCTTGAGGGGCACTTCATCGTCGGTGCGCACTTCGTGCGGATGCTCGTAGAGATGATTCACGAGCTCGATGAAGGCATCCCAGTCACAGACCAGATCGGCTGCGTAGCCGAGCAGTTCGTTGTCGTTCCCATCACGTGCGCTGTTCTCGGGAATGCCCCAGATCTCCAGAAAACGCCGATTGAAGGAAAGCACGCGGCCGTGGCCGTCGACGACCAGGATTCCGTCGAGTGTCGCTTCCTGCTGCGCCTGGAGGATGCCGAGCGACATCCGCATCGGGTTGCGGCGTTCACTCTGCACCTTCGACACGACGCGCACGAAATAGGAACGCGCCTTCTGCAGACGCGAAGGCTCAGCCGGCCTCGACGATTCGCTTGGATACGTTGCCATCAACGTTCAGGAACGGGGACTCACAGTATGAGAAACGATTGTAAGGGAATTCCGGGGATCAGTCGCCGGGGTACCCGCGATCTCGATACTGCACCCACTGCTGGTAGTTGTTCCAGGTGATGAACCCGATGAGAATTGCGACGACGGGCTCATGCCACCGGAGCAGCGCGTAGACGATGACCGTGATGCCGGCGATCATCGCGATCCAGATCGTGATCACGAATGAGAGGTCTTCTCGCAGGAACGACCGCAGAAGATTGCGCAGCGCATGACCGCCATCGAGAGGTGGGATCGGTAGAAGATTGAATTCTCCCCAGATCATGCAGGCTTTCGCCATCGAAGGGAGAAACACGAGCAGCATCCGGTCGCGCTGAACATAGCCGACCCTCACGAAGATCCACGCGCAAAGAAACGCGAGCGCAAAACTCGACAACGGCCCGGCGATGCTGATGATCACGTCCTGCCAGGGCCGCGCTCGACGCTCATTGAACGTCAGGCCGCCGAGACCCCCGAGGATGATGCGGCTCGAGCCGTAGCCGAACGAGGCGATCGCCGCCGCATGCGCGAGCTCGTGCACCAGAACGCTGATGAAAAGAATCGGAGCCCAGACGAGCGCGTACGCCGCACCCTGATTCGGGTCATACGCGGAGAATGCGAAGAAGAAGATCAGAACCAGAAAGGTGAGATCGACGTCGATGGTCGTTCCGCCGATCGATCCGAGATGGAGCATGTGAGGAAGTGTAGGAGATCCGGGGAGCCTCTGCACAAGCCTGTCATCCTGAGCGGGCGACGTCGCGCGCCTCCCACACACGCGACGTCCCTCGACTTCGCTCGGGATGACGGGAGCTCACCAATCAGGCCGCAACCGCGGCGTCGAGACCAAGCCATGTGGTACCAATTTAGCGAATACACTCCACTAGTACCGGAATCCTGCTGCCTGCTGCCTGCTGTCTGCTGCCTGCTCCACCGCCGGCAAAGTGATTGCGAACGTCGAGCCTTCTCCCACTTTGCTTCTCACTTCGACTTCGCCCCCCTGCATCTCCGCGAACCGCTTCACGAGAGCGAGGCCGAGGCCGGTGCCGGAGGAGTTGGGGCCGCGGGTGTAGACCTGTTCGAAGTCTTCGAAGATCCGCGCCTGGTCCTCTTCGCTGATCCCGATGCCGCGGTCGCGCACTTCGATTCGCCAGCGTCCGTCGAGCTTTTCGCTGATCACCGAGACCGGCTTTCCTTCGCCGCTGTACTTGTTGGCGTTCGAGAGCAGATTGAGCAGGATTTGTTCGACGCGGCTCGGATCAGCGCGCACGATCATCGGCTCTTCCGGAATGGAGACGACCACCTGCTGCCGCTTGCGCACGAAGAGCGGAGATGTCGAGCGCACTGTGTTGTTGATGGAGCGCCGCAGGTCGACGTTCTCGAAGTGCATCTTCATCTTTCCCGATTCGATCTTCGAGACGTCGAGCAGATCGTTGATGAGATGCAGGAGGTGCCGTGCGCTCGTCGCTACGTTCTCCAGGAAGTTGATCCGCTTCACGTGATCGATCGTCTCTTCCTGCTCGGCCAGCAGATCGGAGAAGCCGATGATCGAATTGAGCGGTGTACGCAGCTCGTGCGACATCTTCGCGAGAAAGTCGCTCTTGTGCCGCGATGCCGCGAGCGCGCGCTCCGTTTGCAGGCGCAGCGCTCCTTCGCGCCGATGCAACTCGGCCTGTGTTTCCGCGAGCGCACCGGCGAGGGAGCGGAACTCCAGGTAGCCTGACTCGATCTTCTCCGGATCGACCGGCTCACCTTCGCCCATCGCATTGATCGACTCGCGGACCTGAGTGAATGGCCGCGAGATGTTGAACATGAGCGTCAACGATGCGGCCACGAGGATCAAAAAGACGAAGCCGTCGACGAGTCCAACGACGAACATGATCCGTGCGCGCTTCCGTCCGAATTCGGCCCACGACTTCCCATCCGCGGCCTCGACGTCGCCGCGCAACGCGAGAATGCGGGCGCTTACCTGCGCTGCGTTCGGCCCGTGTCCGGCGAACCACTTCTGCGTCAGCGCGCGGATCTCCGGCACCGCGCGTGACAGCTCCGGCGACGTGTGCGCCAGTGCAGGCTCGAGCGCATTGAATTCCGCATCGTTGAGATGCCTGGCGGCGTCGAGCATCGCCGTTCGCCGCGGATCGCTCTCGTCCATCGCGGCGATTCCGAGAAAGTTGTCGTGGATTCGGTTGACGAGGACCGTGGCCTTTGCCCACGTGCGTTGCTGCTCGAGCCGTTCACCTTCCAGGACGTTGAGCAGAGACATGCGGATGACGAACGACATCGCGAATCCGAGCAGCACGATGACCGCGAGAATCTGGATCGCGTTGGCGATCGTGCGCGGCCGTTCCGCAAGCTCGCGATGCGTCGTTCCGCCAATGCGGCTGAAGAGCGCGTGTCCAAATGCGAGCGCGGGCATCGCCACCAGCAACGCGGCCGTGAAATCCGCGATCCACCAGACGAACACTTCCCGCCAAACGAGGTACGTGCCGGCGGGATGACTGATGATCAAGAGGTTTCCTGCGAGCGCGCTGAATCCTGTGTTCAGCACGCAGCCGAAGACGAAGAACACGGCGAGTGACCGCATGTCGCGCAGGTCGTGGGAAATGTCGCGGCGGATTCGAAAGACTACCCACGGCATGATTCCTTCCACTGCGCTGATCAGGCCACTCATGAGCAGAGTCTTGAAGCTCATCCCTCCCCACGGCGTGACGATCGTGCCGAGGACGACGCCGATCGCGGCCCACCAGCCGAACGTCATGCAGGCAAGGATCGCGATGGCCGTCGCCGGAAAGAGAATCGAGACGTTGTTCTCGATTTCGAATTGCGACGCGAGCGCGTTACACAGTGAGAAAAGCGCGAACGTCAGCGCCACCTGGCCGATGCGTATGAGCAACGCTCGCATGAGGATGCGGTGAATTATGGATGAAAACTGGGGCACGTGGGGTGGGTGGCGGGGTACTGGGGTGCTGGGGTGCGGGGGACGCTGGTTCCCGATTATTCACGGGACGAAAGCGAAATGCAGAATGCAGAATTCAGAATGCAGAATGAAAACCCCGCAATTTGGGCCATCTCGGTCTTCATTCTGCATTCAGCATTCTGCATTCTGCATTTCGCTTTTCGTGCTCCTGGCAACGCGCAGACGACCCCAGCACCCCAGCGCCCCAGCACCCGTATCCTTATCGCCATGCACTTCCAGACGAAAGCCGTCCATGCCGCCGCGACGCCTGACGAAGCCACCTCATCGGTTGCGCCTGCGATTCACTTGTCGACGACCTTCGAGCGTGCTGCCGACTCGACGCCACTGCACGGCTACACCTACATCCGCGAGGGGAATCCGACGCAGTCGGCTCTCGAGACTGCACTCGCCGCGATCGAGTCGGGAGAGCGCGCGCTCGCATTCGCATCGGGCATCGGAGCGGCGGCCGCGGTGCTGCAAACGCTCACGCCCGGGTCGCACGTCCTCCTTCCGGACGACAGCTATTACGCAATGCGCACCATCGCGCGCGACTTCTTCCCGCAATGGCAGGTGACGTACGACCTCGTCGCAATGGACGACCTCGACGCGGTGCGCCGCGCGCTTCGCAACGAGACGAAGCTGATCTGGGCCGAGTCGCCGTCGAATCCGTTGATGAAGATCTGCGATCTCTCCGCTCTGGCCTCGCTCGCGCACGAACATGAAGCTCTCTTCGCGGTCGACGGCACGTTCGCCACGCCTGCGTTGCAACGTCCGATCGAGCTCGGTGCCGATCTCGTCATGCACTCCACCACCAAATACCTGGGCGGTCACAGCGACGTAGCAGGCGGCGCGGTGATCTTCGCGAAGAACAGCGAGCTCGCCGCGCGCGTCGAGCACGTCCGCGCCATCCTCGGCGCCACCGCCTCACCGTTCAATTCGTGGCTGGTGCTGCGCGGCATTCGCACGCTCGCCGTTCGCATGCGTGTGCACAGCGAGAACGCGATGCGCATCGCGGAGTTTCTCGACGCGCATCCGCGCATCGAGGGAACGCACTATCCAGGTCTCTCATCGCATCCCGGACATGCGATCGCGAAGAAGCAGATGTCGATGTTCGGCGGCATGCTCTCGTTCCGCGTGCGCGAAGGACGCGCCGCGGCGATCGGCGTGGTGTCGAAGACGAAGCTCTTCGTGAGCGCTACATCGCTCGGCGGAACCGAGAGCCTCATCGAACATCGCGCGTCGAGCGAAGGGAAGGGGACAACGACGCCTGAGAATCTGCTGCGGCTGTCAGTGGGGCTGGAGCATCCCGACGATTTGATCGAGGATCTGCAGCAGGCGTTGGATGGAGAGCGGGCCTCCCGCCCGCAGTCGTCGGGCGTCTCGCCCGGCGACTAAGAGCTGATCGGGCGAGACGCCCGACCAGTGCGGGCGAGACGCCCGCTCTCCAGCAGGTTCATACTTCCTCCCGATGGATCCCACCATCCGTTCCGCTGCTGGCGATGAGCCGACTCTCATCAAGACGGAACCCGCGTCACCGCGCCGCGCCGCCCCACCGGAGAATGTCGGCCGCTACAAACTCGGCGTGCTTTTGGGTTCCGGAGGGATGGCCGACGTCTATCGCGCGGTCGATCCGACGCTGAACCGCGCAGTCGCGCTCAAATTTCTGCGCGCGATCGATGACGATCAGATGGAGCGCTTCCTGCGCGAGGCGCGCGCGCAGGCGCAGGTCGAGCACCCGAACATCTGCAAGGTTTACGAAGCCGGTGATGCCGATGGCCATCCCTACATTGCGATGCAATGCATCGAGGGAATGACGCTGGCGCAGGCGATGCCGCGCATGTCGCTCGACGCTAAGATTGCCGCGATCGCCGATGTCGCCGAGGCACTGCACGTTGCGCATCGCAGCGGTCTGGTGCATCGCGACCTCAAGCCGTCGAACATCATGCTGGAAGAAAGACCCGACGGCCGCGTCCATCCCTACGTGATGGACTTCGGGCTCGCGCGCGATCAGAAGTCGGCGGATCTGACGACGGTCGGCATCGTCATGGGCACGCCATCCTACATGGCGCCGGAGCAGGCGCGAGGAGATCGTCAACGTGTTGACCGTCGCACGGACATCTGGGCTCTCGGCGTGACGCTGTACGAGCTCCTGACCGGAAGCATGCCGTTCGAAGGAGAGAGCGGCGTGGCTCTGCTGCTGAACATCGTGCAGCAGGAGACTCCGCCTCCGCGCACGGTCAATCCAGCGATTCCCGCCGATCTCGAGACCGTCATCCTGAAATGTCTGGAAAAAGATCCGCAGCGGCGCTACGACTCGGCGCGTGCGCTGGCCGAGGATCTCCGTCGTTACCTCGACGGCGAACCGGTCGCGGCGCGGCGCTCGAGCTACTTCTACAAATGGGTTACGCGCGCGCGGCGGCATCCGACGATCGCTGCGATCCTCGGTGTCGCAGCGCTGGCCGTCCTCGGATCGATGACGATTGCCCTCGTGCTCGCCTGGCGCTCGGCCGCGATGGCGGGAGCCGCGCAGCGCTTCGGGCAGGAGGTCGAGCGCATCGAGGCCATGGCGCGTTACTCGCGCATGCTTCCGCTGCACGACATCGATCGCGAACGAAAGATGATCCGCGGACGGCTTGCTTCGATCGATGTGCAGAGCCGCGCGCTCGGCCGTTCCGCGATTGGTCCTGGCGAATATGCGATCGGCCGCGGCCACCTCGCGCTCGAAGAATACGAAGCGAGCCGCAGACACCTCGATGCCGCATGGCGCAGCGGTTATCGCGCACCGCAAGTGGCGTATGCACTCGGACGCGCGCTTGGTGAGCTTTACGAGCACGAGTTGAATGACGCCGATCGCATCGCCAACAAGGAGGCACGCGAGCGGCGTCGCAGGAAACTCGAGCGCGATTATCGCGATCCGGCGTTGGAATGGTTGCGGCGCAGCTCGGGCCATGGCGGAGGCGACTCACCGTCGTATGCAGAGGCGCTCATCGCGTTTTATGAGAAGCGATATGACGTCGCACTGAACCGCGCGCGCGCCGCGTTCGCCGAAGTGCCGTGGCTCTATGAAGCGAAGAAGCTCGAGGGCGATGTGCTGCTCGCGAAGGGGGTGAGCGACTCCAACGCGGGACACTACGACGAGGCGGTGCGCCGGTTCGCCAGCGCCGGCGATGCGTACTCGCTCGCGGCGTCCATGGCCCCGAGCGACAGCAGCGTCCTCCTCGGCGATGCCGAGCGCTGGGCGCGCACGATGAAAGTGGAGATCGATCGCGGCGGCGATCCACGCGAGCCGTATCAGCGCGGCATCGCGGCGGCCGAACGCGCCTCGCTCGCCGATCCGGCGGGCGAGGAGAGTTACCGTACGCGCGCGATGTTCGAACTGCGCTTCGGCGAGTGGCAGGTGCAGCATGGCGAGCAGCCCGATGCAGCCTTCGGCCGCGGCATCGACTTCGCCAGCCATGCCATTGCGCTGCAGCACGACAATCCGAAGGCCTGTTCGATTCTCGGCCTCGCATATTTCGACAAGGCGCGATGGGCGGTGACGCATGGACTGGATCCGTTCGGTTTCTATGAGCAGTCGATCCGCAATCACCGGCGCGCGGTCGAGCTCTCGCCACGCGATCCCGTGCTGCTGCTCAATCTTGCGAACGCGCTGCGACGCAATGCGGAGGCGCTGCACAATCGTGGAACCGATGCGGGAACGATGCTCGACGAATCGATCGTCTTCTATGACCGGTCGATCGCGGCCGATCCGGAATCGGCATCCGGTCACAACGATCGCAGCCTCGCGTTCATGACGCGCGCCGAATGGGAGACGGCGAGCGGCAAGGATCCGATGAAGTCGTTGGCTGAAGCGGTGGCCAGTGGCGAGCGCGCGGCGAAGCTCAATCCGCGGCTCCCGGCGACGTTCATCAATCTCAGCGTGGCCTACTACGATCGCGGCGATTACATGTCGCGGCATGGCGGCGACCCGTCGGACGAATCGAAGTCGGCCGCGGCGAATGCGCTTCACGCCGCTGCATTGAATCCGAAGCTCGCCTCGGCGCATGTGAACGCGGCGAGCGCATACGACCTCGATGCCGAGTATGCAGTCGCTCATGGACGCGATCCGCATGCGACGGTGCTGCAGATGGTCGATGAAGGGAATCGCGCGCTGGCGATCGATCCCGGACACGTTTCTGCATTCGAGGTCGTGGCGCAAGCCTGGTACTACGACGCGAAATATGCGAAGGATCATCATCGCGAAGCCGTGCTTGCGGTTCGCAGTGCACGCGAGGCGGTTGGGAAGGCGCTGTCGCTCGACGCGAATAACGCGGAAGTGTTAGTGCTGGCCTCGAGGATCGAGGCGGTCGCCGGTGCGCTGCCGGCAGCGAAGGCGATGGTCGATCGCGCGCTCGCCGTCAACGCCGCGAACGCGGATGCATGGAGCGCGCTCATGGAGATCGAACTGCTGCGCGGCGACAAGGAAGCGGCGCGGGTTGCACTGAGCAAGGCGGTGGCGCTCGATCCGACGCGGCAGCGATAGGTGATCCTGCAGGCGAGGGCGCCTGTCGCCCCACTCGAGATTAGAATGACTCCATGGCCGCAAACTTCGAAATCACCTGTCCCTGCTGTGACACGCTGATCGTCGTCGATCGCATCACAGGCGAGATCCTCCTTCATAAACAGAAGGAAAGAGCGACGAAGGAATCGTTCGACGCGATGGTCTCGAAGCTCGAGACGCAGAAGAGCGAAGCCGCGAAACGCTTCGACCAGCAGCTCGAGAGTCAGAAGGATCGCGCGCGCATCCTTGAAGAGAAATTCAAGGAAGCGATGCAGCGTGCAGAGAAGGACGACAAGCCGCTCATCAATCCGATGGATATGGATTGAATCGGAATTGAAAATTGAAAATTGAAAATTGAAAATGGGCCGCGTGAGACATTTTCAATTTTCAATTGGCGTCGGCGCGACAGGTGCAGACATGACGATGCAGTTCGATCCCGACGCAGCCGCAACCGGTTCCGGCATCTACGGCCTGCCGTTCACGGCGGAAGAGTCCCACGTCGTCATCATCCCCGTTCCTTTCGAGGCGACGACTTCGTACGGCGGCGGCACGTCCAACGGACCTGCTGCAGTGCTCGAGGCCTCGCGGCAGGTCGATCTCTACGATCGCGAAACAGGCAAGCCGTACGAGCGCGGTATCGCGATGCTGCCGATCTCGCGCAAGCTCGTGCGCTGGAACAACGAGGCGCGCGAGATGGCGCTGCCTGTCATCGAGAAGGGCGGCGTCGTCAACCGGCGTACCGGACGCTTCGCGGATCGCGTGAGTGCGATCGGCGATCGTGTGAATTCGTGGGTGTACGACAAGACGCGCTCTCTCCTCGAGGAAGGGAAGATGCCCGTCATCCTCGGCGGCGATCACTCCGTCCCGTTCGGCGCGATTCGCGCGTATGCGGAGCGGCATCCGGGAGTGGGAATCCTTCATCTCGATGCGCACGCCGATCTGCGCGATGCATACGAGGGCTTCACCTGGTCGCATGCCTCGATCTTTCACAACGTCATCACGAAGGTGGAAGGCGTCGCGAAGCTCGTGCAGATCGGTGTGCGCGACGTAGGGCAGAGTGAGCTCGCGTTCATCGAGGCCTCGAGGGGCCGCATCGTCACGTACTTCGATTCGGATGTCGCGGTGCGGAAAGAGAACGGTACGCCGTGGTCGGCGATCGCCGACGAGATCGTCGCGCAATTGCCGCAGGAGATCTATCTGTCGTGGGACATCGACGGCCTCGATCCGACGCTCTGCCCCGGCACCGGCACACCGGTTCCCGGCGGACTCTCATGGAACGAGGCGCTTGGTCTGCTGCGTGCGATCGTGCGCGCGAAGAAGCGGATCATCGGCCTCGATCTCTGCGAAGTGTCGCCGGGCGGAACGGAGTGGGACGCGAACGTCGGCGCGCGATTGCTGTACAAGATGATCGGGTTCGCGGTGCTGACGCAACGCTAACGCAGTTTGGCAATGAGCTCGGCAGGGCTGGTGACGTCGTAGAACTTCTGCGCACCGATGAACGGTCCAAGCACCATCATCAGGCCGCTGCACATCATGGCGACGAAGCAGATGACCAGCCATCGCAGTGGATACCAGATACGGCGCATGAGACGGTTCACCAGGCGAATTTCGTGGATCATCATCGCGACCAACGCGATCGGCGCTCCGAAGAAAACGATGCACAAGTACGTGTCGTAAATCGGATCGTCGTTCATCCTGTCGATCAACTTCTGGCGCGCGACGAGCGCTTTCGCCTGCGGTCCCCGCTGCGGGAATGCTTTCTCGAACGCGGTGACCGAGCCGACGCCGTATTTCCACCGCATCGCTCCCTCCATTCCGAAGCAGAGCGCGTAGCTCGCGGCATAGAGCAGCAGCAGCTTGCGAATCGCATGTCCAAGGTGGTGGCGTGCGGAATCCTGGATGACGGGACGCGCGGGAAAATAGCCTTCAGGGGTGAGGTCGGTCACGCCGAGGCCAGTCCCAACTCGCGCAACACTGCAACCTTCGCATCGATCATCACGTGATGTTCGATGCCGAGCAGATCCGACAGCTTGCGGACGAGGTAGTTCTCGTAGTCGGTCAGCCGTCCGTCCGAATACGCCATGCGCCACATCGTCTTCACGATCTCGATTCGATCGTCCAGCGAGAGCGACTTGCGGATGAAGTTCGTGATCGCGAAGTAGTCGATCGTGCGTCCGCGGATTTCGGCCGCGGCCTCGATCAACTCCTGCGCGTCCGGTTCATCGAGTGCGAAGGTGCGCCGCAGGTAGTCGACGATGTTGCCGTCTTCCGCGGGTGTGAACGTGCCGTCCGCGTACGCGATGTCGAGGAGTACGGCAGCGGTCGCCAGGCGCAGCGGATCGTGCTCCTCCTTTTTTTCGTCAGCGGAGTGCTTGAATCGTTCGATCAGGCGTGAAAAGCTCACGAACCGGAGTGTAAACCATGCCTCAGACCTCGATGAACAAACTGCCCGACGATGCACGCATCTGGGTGTTCGGCATCTCGCCGGCCCTCGACGCGGAGAAGAGCAGCAGGCTCCTTGCGCGCATCGATGCCTTCCTCGCGCAGTGGGCCGCGCACAACGTTCCCATCAACTCCTCACGCGATTTGATCGAGGGGAGCTTCCTCCTGATCGCAGTCGATCGCGACGCGGAGACCTCGGGCTGCTCGATCGACCGCATGTTCGGAACGCTAAAGCAGCTCGAGTCCGAGCTGGGAGTGCAGATTCTCGATCCGAATCGCGTGTTTGTGCGCCATGGCGATGGCCATGTCGATGCGATGTCGCGCAGCGCCTTCCGCGAGCGCGGCGATCTGCACACCGTCGTCTTCGACACGATCGTCGAACGCCTCGGCGAAATTCGCAGCGGAAGATGGGAACGGGCCGCGGAGAAGTCGTGGCACCGGCAGTTGCTCTAGACAAGCAGCAGGCAGCAGGCAGCAGGTTTCTCTCCTGCTGCCTGCTGTCTGCTGCCTGCTGTCTGCGCAAGTGTTACCCTAGTTTGGTCCATGCTCACCATCCTCATCGTTGACGACAACGCGTCGTTCCGCGCGCAGGCGGCGAGGCTCTGTCAGCGTGAGGGCTTTGCGACGCTCGAGGCTGGCGGCGTCTCCGATCTCGCGCACGTGCTCTCGTCGTCATCGCCGGATCTCGTGCTGCTCGACATCGAGCTTCCGCAGATTCCAGGTCATCGTCTCGGCGCATTGATCCGGTCGCGGCAGCATGTGCCGATCGTTCTCGTCTCGGCGCTGGCCGAGGATCGGGTCAGAAGATTGTTCGAAGCGTCGGATGCGGATGGCTGGATCTGCAAGCCACTGACGCGCGACAAGCTCATCGCCGCGGTCACGCGCTTCGTCACATCGAAGCAGTCCGCGGAAGTGGCGCCGGAGCCGAGAGTGAGCGTGAAGAAGTCGGAGAAGCCGAACGTCCTGCTGATCGAAGACGAGCCGGTCATCGCCGCGCGCATCGAAGGAGTTCTCGGCGATTGTGCGGTGACGACGATCGCGGAGGGCGGCATCGCGATCGAGCATCTGCTGACGGGACACTACGACTGCGTGCTGCTCGATCTGATGCTGCCGCATCTCAGCGGCTTCGATGTTCTCCGCCATCTCATTCTTCGGAAGCCGGAGCTGCTCAAGTCGACGGTGATCATGACCGCGGCGACGGACGAGTCGCTGCAGTTCATCGATCCGAAAGCCGTGGCCGGAATTCTGCGCAAGCCGTTCGAAGTCGGCACTCTGCCCGGAGTGGTCGGCGGAGTCGTGCGCGGCGCATGAACGAGCTGCGCGACAGCTGGCGCATGCGCGCCGCCGTGCTCCTGGGATTCGTCGCGTTGCTCTGGTTCGTCCATGGTCTCAATACGATGGCGGGACGCCGCGTGTTCGCAGTCGGTCACGGCGTCGTTCCTCGCACGCTGTACGGACTCTATGGAATTCCGACGGCGCCGTTGATCCATGAAGACCTCGACCATCTGATCTCGAACTCGATTCCGCTGCTCATCCTCGGAGCGCTCGTGATGCTGCGCGGCGTCTTCGAGTTCTGCTTCGTGGTGTTCACGTCGGCGATGATCGGCGGACTCGGGACGTGGCTTTTCGGTGCGAGTGGCGAGCACTTCGGCGCGAGCGACATCGTCTTCGGACTCTTCGGCTATCTCGTGTTCCGCACGGCGTTCGACCGCCGGTGGTCGAGCGCGCTGATCACGCTCGCAGTCGCGGTAGGTTACGGCACGTCGATGGCGATGTCGCTCATCCCGACGGAGCATGTGTCGTGGAGCGGACACTTTTTCGGATTCGTCGGTGGATTCCTCGCAGCGCGCATTCGCTATCCCCACAACCCGAATCGCAAGCAGGTCGAAGCGACGGTCGCGATGCTGCACGTGGTGAAGCCGCCTCGCTAACCTCCTTCGGCCCGAATCGTCCAACGGTACATGAAGAGCACACTCCTGCTTCTCTGCGCCCTTGCCGTTGCGGTGCCGCTGATCGAGACCGTCACGCCTCCCGCGGATCCGCTCGAAGTGCGGATCGAGATTCGTCCGCGAATGGTGAACGGCATCATCCCGGTTCGCGCCACGCCATACACCGCGTCGGCGTTCGTCACCCTTGCCGGCACGCGGAGCGCGATAGGCTCAGTCGACGTCGATCTCCGTCCCGGCGAAACGAAGAAACAGACCGAGCTCGCGACGCCGTATCGCATCGAGTTCGAATCGAAGATCTCGACGGATGGCATGCGCGCGGCGGCCGTGGCGAGCGTCTTCGAACATGACAAGCTCGTTACGAGGCAGACTGCTTCGATGGTGCTGGGGCGGTAGAAAACACATGCTTCGCGATCGCGTTCGCGGCGTCATCGGCGCTCACGCGATCCGTCTCGATCACCAGCTCCGCGGCCGGCATCACCGGGCGGTCGAACACACCGCCCGCGTCGAGCTCGCGATAGAGCTCAACGCTCTGCAGTTTCCCGAACGGCTTGCGCGACTCTTCACCGATCCGCTGCTCGAGCGTCTCACGCGCGCAGCGCAATTCGATCAGCCGCAGATTCCCTCGCGACGCGAGCGCAGGGATGAATCCATCCGTCACCGTTGCCTCGGGTGCGAACGTCAGGAGCACGTCGACTCCCTCGCGGATCGCCGCGTCGGCCACCGCCAGCCACAACCTCTCGCGCAGCTCGATGAACGGCGCGCTGCCGAACGGGAAGATCGCCGTCACCAGATCGACGACGGCGTGATTGTGAATCAGCCGGCAGCCGGTCCGTTCCGCGACCAGCTTGCCGATCGTGTACTTGCCGGTTCCGGGCCGTCCGAAGAGCAGGACGATCATCGGGCTAACGCTCTAATGATTCGTTGCACATGCACGTGGCAGTCCTCGACGATGATGCGCACGCGGCCCACCGGCGATCCTGCGATCGCCGTTCCTGCGAGATAGAGTCCCGGCACGTTCGTCTCCATCGTCTCCTCGTTGAACGTGGGCTTTCGTTCGCCGCCGCTCAGCTCGATGCCGGCACGCTCGAACAGCGTCGTGTCCTGCTCGTAGCCGGTCAATGAGAGAACGAAATCCGCGGGCTCCTCGCGAACACCATCCGGCAGCTGCAGCACGATCGATCCCTCGCGGATCTCCAGCGGCGTCGCGTTCAGGATCGCGCGCACACGGTTGTCCCGCAGCATCGAGCGGATCTCCGGCAGGAGCCAGAACTTCACGCGCGCTGCATCGAAGTCCTCACCTCGATAACAGAGCGTGACGTGTGCCCCCGCGCGCTGACAGCGGATCGCTGCCTCGATCGCCGAGTTCTTTCCGCCGATGATCACCAGCCGCTGGCCGAAGTAGACGTGCGGCTCGCGAAAGTAGTGGCTGACGTGCGGCAGTTCTTCGCCGGGGATGCCGAGGAGACGGGGGCGGTGCATGGCGCCGATGGCGATGACGACGTTCTTCGCGCGGAGTTGCGCCTTCGACGTCGTGATTTCGAAGACAGGCGACGCGACAGGCGAGGGCGCCTGTCGTACATACTCCACCTTTTCGTAGGTTCGAATCGACAACCCGAACTGCTGCACGACAGCCCGCAGGTACGCGAGAAATTCTTCGCGCGTGACCTTCTGCTGATCGGCGGTCTGAATCGGGACGCCGGCGATCGCCAGCCGCTCCGCGCTCGAATGAAACTGCATTTGCAGCGGATACCAGGCCATCGTCGTCCCGGCTACGCCCGCATCGAAGTGGACGTAATCGATCCCGGCCTGCTTGAGCGCGACCGCGAGCTCGATGCCGATCGGGCCGGCGCCGACGATGGCGACTTCATATTCGTTCTTCGTCATAGGTTCTGAGGTTCCAGTGGGGCGACAGGCGCCCTCGCCTGTCGGCATTTTGGACAGGCGAGGGCGCCTGTCCCCCACTGGAGGTTAGTGGTCGGTTTTCAAATCGCTCATTCTCGTGTCTATCGTAACGGGTGGACGAGAGTGTCCGTATACTCCTTGACACAGCCCTGACTCATGCCCGACATCGATTCAGCGGTACGCGGAACACGGCGGCGGATCGCGGCGATTCTCGCGACACGCAGACTGCTCGTGGATGAAGGACGCTGGTTCCTTCTCTGGGGTGTCGGTGCACTCGTCTCCCGCGTGCTCGGCGGCTCATCGCGCTGGGCCTTCCTCCTCGGTCTTGCCGGCGCGCTGCTCGTCGCGCTCTCCGCCATCGATCGCGGCCTCCGCTCCGCTCCCTCGCATCGTTCGCTGCTCGCGTTGTTCGACGCACGCATGCATGCCGGCGGACTCGCCGCCGCCTCCGCCGACATCTCGCTCGGTGCATGGACTCTGCCCGAAGCGTCCGCCCCCTCGATTCGCTGGGATCCTCGCAAGCCTCTCCTTCTCCTGCTCGGTGCTGCGGCATTCGTCGCCGGCGCGCTGCTCATCCCGATTCGCTCCGCGGCGGCGCGTCATCCGCTCGAGTTGGGTGCGGACGCCAGGCGCATCGAAGGCAAGATCGAAGTGCTGAAGGAAGAGAAGATCATCACACCGGATCGCGCCGAGTCGCTGCAGCAGACGGTTGAGCAATTGAAGGCGACGGCGGAAGGGGACGATCCCGGTAAAGCGTGGGAGATGCTCGACGCTGTCGATGACTCGCTCTCGAAGTCGGCGGCGAATGCGACGGACGACGCGATCCGCGGCGCGGAATCACTCTCGCAGATCGAGGCGATGACCTCGATGCCCGAGCTGGCGAATGCGATGCAGCAGATGATGGAGGCCAACGCACCGCTGCTGCCCGGCGTCGATGCGAAGTCGGCCAGCATGGCGAAGATCGCGGCCGCTGCGCAGCAGGGGAAGTCCTCGCTGCGCGACAAGCTCTCGAAGATGGCCGCGAAGGGGATGATCGATCCGAAGTCGCTCAACAAATTCGACTCCGCCACCGCGCAGGCCGCGCGCAACGAGCTCGCCAAATACCTGAAGGATCACAAGGGTGAATCCGGCCAGGGACAGATGGCGCGCGGCGGGAAAGGCGGCGTCGATCGCGGACGCGGCGACGCGCCCCTCTTCTTCGGCGAAGAGACGAAGTCCGCCGATGAGAAGTTCAGGGACATGCCGATCCCGCCCGCCTCCGAAGCGGCGCTCGAGCAGAGCGACATGATCGGGCAGAGCGCCGCGCAGCCTGACAAGATGCTGCAGCAGCGCTCCACCGGCGGCGCGCTCGTCTCCGGCAATGGTTCCGGCTCCGCCTACAGAACGACGATCCTGCCGCGGCATCGCGGCACCGTCGGACGCTATTTCGAGAGGACGAAATGACTGAGGCCACACTGATTCAACCCGATGAGCTGCTGCCGCACGCGAAGCGCGCTGCCTCCATCGTCGAAGAGCTCGACCGCATCCTCCTTGGCCGTCACGATCTGCACCGCCTCGTCGTGATCGGCATCCTCGCGCGCGGTCACATCCTCCTCGAGGGCGTTCCCGGCCTCGGCAAGACTGCGCTGGCGAAGGCGCTCGGCGACATCCTCAGTCTCGAGCTCAAGCGCGTGCAGTTCACTCCCGACCTGATGCCGGGCGACATCCTCGGCACGAACATTCTTCAGGAGAGCGACAGCGGCGGCGCGCGCCGCCTCGTCTTCCAACCAGGGCCGGTGTTCGCGAACATCCTGCTCGCCGACGAGATCAATCGCGCATCTCCCAAGACGCAATCGGCATTGCTGGAAGCGATGCAGGAGCGTGCGGTGACCTTGCTCGGCGTGACGCGGCCGCTGCCCGATCCGTTCTTCGTGATGGCGTCGCAGAATCCGATCGAGTTCGAGGGAACGTATCCGCTGCCCGAGGCGCAGATCGATCGGTTTCTGTTCAAGCTGCAGGTATCGAATGTCGATGTCGACGTGCTCGACGAGATCATCTCGACGCGACGCCGCGGCGAGGCGCCTGCACCGCGCGCACGTGTCACGCATGAAGAGCTGAATCAGATCTTCGCGACCGTCGATCGCATCTATCTGCCGAAAGCGGTATCGCGTTACATCGCACGCCTCGTTGCGGCGACGCATCCCGACGGGCCCGAGCACACCGACCATGTCGCGAAGTACGTGAGCCTCGGCGCTTCGCCGCGCGCGGCGATCGCGCTCGCGGAGGCGGGGAGGGCGGAGGCGCTGTTGTCGGGCCGGCCGACGGTCGGCTTCGATGACGTGCGCCTCGTCGCGCATGCCGTGCTCGATCATCGCTTCATCCTCGGCTATCGCGGACGCGTGGATGGGATTACGACGACGCAGATCGTCGATGATCTCCTCGCGAGCGTGGATGAGACAGGGGTAAGACTGCCGGAGGGCGTGAGTGTTTAGGAGAGCGGGCGTCTCGCCCGCAGTGATCGGGCGTCTCGCCCGATCATTGAGAACCGGCCGCCGAGCGAGACGCTCGCCGGCTGCGGGCGAGACGCCCGCTCTCCTCCTTTTTCTCTTGCTCTTCGCCCTCTCCGCCCACGCCGACAACTTCGGCCCCATCAACGTCCTCGCACTCCAATCCCTCGGCGACGCCGCGAATGCAGGCTACAACGTCCGCCGCTTCGACATCGAGAATCCGACACACGACTCGCACAAGGTCACCCTCACGATCGTCGTCAATGGCTACGGCATGCGCTCCGAGTTGCACACCTCGCGCACCTTCACCGCACCCGCCGGCTCCACGATCACGGTCGAGATTCCGGAGCAGATGCAGGGTTGGGCTCCGTCGCGCGAGCTCGCCGTCGAGGTCGACGGACGGCATCGCGGGCCCGACATGAAGTTGCCGACCACGGGCAGCGGTGAGCGCGGAATGCAGATTCTGCTCAGCCCCTCGTTCACGGATACGGTGCTACGCGAACAAATGAAAAAGCGCGGCCCGTCGCCGAACAGCTGCGAGTTCATTCGCTCCGAAGTCCCGATCCGCCAATGGAGCACGAACTGGTTGGCCTACACGCCATTCGTCGGTGTTGCGATGACGACCGCGGAATGGGCTGAGTTGCCTGCGGCGACGCAACTCGGTGTGCAGAGATGGGTGCGCAGCGGCGGAACGCTGCTCATCGCTGGCGCACCGCTGACGCTGCCGGGAGTGAAGACCATCGAGAGGAACGTTCCCGGCTACACGGAAAACAACCTCGCCTTCGGCCGCGTGTTTCTTGTTTCGACGCCGATCGATGCCGCGCCCGAACCTCTCTTCGACGCGCTCTCAGGCTCGTGGCAGGGCTCACAGCAGATGACGACGACCACGAGCTCGCCGATGGAGCTCCTGCCACTGCTCGGCTCATCGCGCGTTCCGGTCGCGGCGATGTTCACGCTGCTCATCGTCTTCGCGGTGTCGAGTGGCCCGATCAGTCTCTTCATGCACGCGAAGAAAAACCGCAGACTCTGGATCTTCTGGTCGATGCCGGCGGCTGCGCTGATCGCGAGTGCGGGCATAGTGCTGGCGAGCCTCGCGTCGGAGGGGTGGCAGCGGGTGATGAAGTCGTCGTCGATCACGTATCTCGACGAGAACAGCGGCGAGGCGACGACGATCGGCGTCATCGGTTTCTACGCGACGCTCCCTCCGAACGGTGAGATCCGGTTCTCACCCGACACGGAGTTCCGGCTCTTCGGTGATTCCGTTCATCTCGAAGAAGTGGATGCAACGGATGGTCAGAAACTCTCGGGCTGGGTCGACAGCCGCGTCTCGACCTACTTCGCGTTTCGCAAAAACGAGCACCGTCGCGAACGTCTGTCGGTGCAGACGCGCAACGGACAGCTCGTCGCGGTCAACGGATTCGGCTCGCGCATCAGTACGCTGTGGCTCGTGGCGGACGACGGTACCGTGTATCGCTCGGACAAGATCGAGCCTGGTGCGGAATCGGCGCTGCATGTCGCGCAAAGCGACAGGTTGAACGAGGTACAACCAGTGTGGCTCGGTTCACCCGATGCGTGGGTGAACTATCCGTCGCGATGGGCTGCGGAGCCGGCCTCGATGCTGCGGCGCGGAGGCTACATCGCCGTGCTCGATTCCTCGCCGTTCGTCGAGCGAGCACTCGAGCACCCCAGAACGACGAGCACGAATGGTGTAGTGCTCGGTGTGCTCAAGCGAGGCGGCAATGAGAGTTGAGGTCACGAGCCTGCGCAAGGAGTTCGGAAAGACGGTCGCCGTCGAGGGTGTCTCGTTCTCGTTCTCGTCGGGAGAAGTGATCGGCTTCGTCGGTCCGAACGGTGCGGGAAAAACGACGACGATGCGGATGCTCGCCACGCTCGACGAGCCGACGAGCGGCGATGCATCCGTAGATGGCGTATCGCTCGTGCAGGATCCGGAGGAGGCGAGGAAGCTGATCGGCTTCGTCCCCGACGCGCTGCCGGCGCATCACGACATCACCGTTCACGAATATCTCGACTTCTTCGCTCGCGCCTACCGGATTCCGTTCGATCGCCGCACGCGCGTCGTCGAGAGCATCGAAGAATTCACGAACCTCATCGGCATCCGCGAGAAGAATCTGAAGTCGCTGTCGAAGGGGATGAATCAGCGCGTCTGCCTCGCGCGTGCGCTGCTGCACGATCCGAAGGTGCTGATCCTCGACGAGCCGGCGGCCGGACTCGATCCGCGTGCACGCATCGAGCTGCGGGAGCTCATCCGCGAGTTCTCGGCGCAGGGGAAGGCGATCCTCATGAGCTCGCACATCCTCACTGAGCTCTCCGAGATCTGCACCGGCGCCGTGATCATCGAACGCGGCCGCGTGCTGAAGGCGGGCAAGCTCGACGATCTCCTCGTCATCAACGACGAAGTGCGCACGATCATCATTCGTCCCCTCGCCGGCGGCTGCGACGTGCTGCATCGCACGCTGCTCGAGCTTCCCGGCACGCGTGAGGTGCGCGTCGACGACGACGAGCTGACCGTGCGGTATGCGGGGTCGGATGCCGAAGCGAGTGATCTGTTGGCGGAGTTGGTGAGGAGAGGGCATCGCATCGCCGAGTTCCGTCAGCAGCGCGCGAACCTCGAGCAGCTCTTCATGAATGTGACCACCGGAGGAGTGCAATGACTCTTCGCGAATGGCGCGGACGTATGAACGACGCGATCAATCCGATCGTCGTCAAGGAGCTGCGGCAGGCAGTGCGCGGCCGCTTCGTCGTCACGATGCTCGTGCTCAGTCTGCTGTCGCAGATGATCATCGTGATCGGCGCGATGATCGGCCAGCGTCTCGAGAGCACGTCGATCGAGCGGACGCCGGTGGGCGCCGGCTTGTTCATGACGATCTTCACCGTGCTGTTCTTCGGCACGATCGTCCTCGTTCCGATGTACTCGGGATTCCGAATGATGGCCGAGCGGTCGGACTCCAACGTCGATCTGCTCTTCATCACGACGATTCGTCCGCGCAACTTCGTCGCGGGAAAGATTCTCTCGGCGGCTGCGATCACGGCGCTGATCTTCAGCGCATCGATTCCCTTTCTCGCCTTCTCGTACGTGCTGCGCGGGATCGACTTCATCTCGATCTCGATCGTGACGGTGACGGGCTACTTCTTCATCGTGTCGCAAAGCGTGCTGGCGCTGTTCGTCGGCGCACTGCCGGCGAGCCGGCCGTTCAAGCTCCTGCTCGGGATCGGCGTGTTCGCCGGCTCGATCACGACGACGGTGGCGATGTCGGCATTCGCGGCGCAGTACATCCGCTTCGGCATCACGGCCTCGAGCTCGCGCGGGATGACGGGTGGACTAGCGGCGACGGTCGCTCTTGCGCTCATCGTCGATCTGCTGCTGGCGTTTCTGACGACCGCGTTAATCTCGCCGCCGAGTGCGAATCGCGCGTTCCCGATTCGCATGTTCCTCGCGGTGATGTGGGTCGTCGCGCTCGGCCTCGCGATCTGGGCGGTGATCGACAACTCTTCGGTGATCCCGCTGCTCATCTGGGCCATTGCGGAGCTGGCCATCATTTCCGTCGTGCTGTTCAGTGCGATCGGTGAGCGAGAGGAGTGGGGGCCGCGCGTGGCGCGCACGATTCCCCGCGATCCGCTGCGGCGCGCGCTCGCATTTCTCTTTTACAGCGGCGGCGGTGGGACGATCTGGGCCGTGCTGATGATGGCGATGACGATCATCGCGTTCGGGTCCATCGCGCATTTCGGCGGGCCGGCCGATGCGGCGAACGTTCCGAATTACATCACCTGGCTGCTCGAGGGTGCGATGTGCATCATCGGGTATGCGGGAACGGCGCTCCTGTTGCGGCGGACTGTGCTCGTTCGCCGCGTTCCCCTGCGCGCGACGTGGGCCGTCGTGCTGATTCTCTTCGTGCTGCTCGCGATCCTGCCGCCGCTCGCGGCCTTTGCGATCGAAGACGACACGAGCGGCTTCGGGATCTTCATCCGCATCGCAACGATTCCGAATCCGTTTCCGATGACGTCGTCGCAATCGGGACCATGGATCCCGAAAACGATCGCGCTGTGCATCTGGGCCGGACTCGCAATCGCAGTCAACGCAGGTTGGGCGGGCGCGCTGTACGGACGATTCCGAAGGACGAATGGGCAGGCGCCGGCGGCGGTGGAAGCGGTGGTGGGGGAGCTGAGTGTGGAGGGGTGAGCGGGTGGGTGCTGGTAGCCCAAGTCAAAAGCGAAATTAAGAATGCAGAATTCAGAATTCAGAATGAAAACCACGACACTCGGGAGAACTCATCTGCATTCTGAATTCTGCATTCTGCATTCTGAATTTCGCTTTTCGTTCTTCCCTTCTCTCGAATTGCGCGCACGCCCATGAACATCCGCCAGGCTCTCATCGATGGCGAGCGGGCCGGCGCGGGGCGTGTGCTGGTGCCTCCGCGGCGCGCGCAGATGGTCGCCGGCGGCGTGCGCGAGGGGCGGCGCGCGGGCGGCTCACTCGAGTTTCGCGACTATCGCGAATATGAGCCCGGCGACGATCTCCGCCATCTCGACTGGGGACTCTTCGCGCGCAGCGACAAGCTCGCGGTGAAGCGCTTCAACGAAGAGGTGAGCCCGTACGTCGATCTCATTCTCGATGGCTCGAAGTCGATGGCGATCGAGCCGCGCAAGGGCGAAGTCGCGCTGTCACTCACCGCGATGCTGGCCACCGCCGCGCGCAATGCGGGATTCCCGTACGCGGTCTGGGCGCCGCGCGACCGGCTCACGCGCGTGGCGCAGGGGAGCGAAAAGCCGTCGCAATGGCTGGATCTCGATTTCGCGTTCAACGGCGATCCGGCGCAGCCGCTGGCCCGCGGCGCATCGATGCTCCGCCCGTTCAGCATCCGGATTTTCATCAGCGACCTCCTGTGGCCCTCCGAGCCTAACCATCTGCTGCACTCGCTGGCCGCGACCGCTTCGACTGTGATCGTGATCGAAGTCGTGTCGGCCGCGGACGAGAATCCGGAGCCGTTCGGCGACATCCGGCTCGTCGACGTCGAGTCAGGGGAGGAGCAGGACGTCATCGTGAATGGCGCGAATGCCGCCGCGTTTCGCGCGGCGCTGCTTCGTCATCGCCAGTCGTGGGACGACGCCGTGCGCGAATGCCACGCGACGATCGTCCGCTGCGTTGCCGAGGAGGTGGGGACGGATCTGTTGTTCGATGGGCTGGCGAAGACGGGGATTCTGCAATGCTGACGGTTCACGCTGAGCGAAGCGAAGCGTCAACCAAGGCGCCGCGCTGCGGTGTCCGAGTCAAAGGGATCGCGAAGATCAGGATTTTGCCGGCGCCATCGATGATGACAGTTCACGCTGAGCGAAGCGAAGCGTCAACGAAGGCGCCGCGCTGCGGTGTCCGATTCAAAGGGATCGCGAAGAAGAGGATTTTGCTGACCGGTCACGCTGAGCGAAGCGAAGCGTCAACGAAGGCGCCGCGCTGCGGTGTCCGATTCAAAGGGATCGCGAAGAAGAGGATTTTGCCGGCGCCGTCGATGCTGACAGGTCACGCTGAGCGAAGCGAAGCGTCAACCAAGGCGCCGCGCTGCGGTGTCCGATTCAAAGGGATCGCGAAGAAGAGGATTTGGCCGGCGCCGTCGATGATCCTTCGCTTCGCTCAGGATGAACTGCGCCTTCTCTTCGCTCAGGATGAACTGCGCCTTCGCTTCGCTCAGGATGAAGCATGCTGACTTCGGTCGCCGCGCTCGCCGGTCTCGTCACGATTCCGATTCTCGCGGTGATCTACCTCTTTCACCGGAGGCCGAAGGTCAGGCAGGTGTCGAGCCTCATGCTCTGGTCGCTGTTGAAGCGGCCGTCAACGGGCGGCACGAAGCGTGAGTTCCTCCGTTTGCCGCTGACGTTCTGGCTCGAGGCCGCAGCGCTGGCTCTGCTCGTGATCGCGCTGGCCGGGCCGATGCTGCCGCGCGTTTCGCATCAGCGTCCGCTCATCGTGATTCTCGACGACTCGCTCTCGATGCAGGCGGGCTCGCATGCGACTGCGCAGCAGCGCGCGCATGATTTTCTGAAGAGCGATGTATTGGATGGCCAGTTCGATCCCGTGCGCTTCATTCTCGCGGGTGAGGCACCGCAGCTCTCACCGCTCGATCAATGGTCGTGTAACGCGCCGGCCGCGAATATCGATGCGGCGCTCGCGTTTGCGACGCAGCTCGCTGGTCCGAATGCGCTCGTGCTCGTGGTGACCGATCATGCGCCTCCGCATCCGGTCGGTCCGCGCGTCCGCTGGCGTGCTTTCGGCCAGCCGGAGAAGAACGCGGGGTTCATCGTTGCGTCGCGTTCGCGAGCAGGGAAGGATCGCGTGATGCTCGGCATCGGCGGCGACGCGGATGCAGAGCTGTCCATCGTCGCCGGCGAAACGATGATCTTGAAGCGCAGGGTTGGTCAGGAGAATCTCACCATCGAGCTGCCTTCCGGCACCGGCGCGATCGAAGCGCGCCTCTCCAACGACGCGGCGGCGTTCGACAATCGTGTCGTGCTGCTTCCCGAGCGTCGTCCGCCCGTCTCCGTTTCGCTCGACCTCGCGAATGAAGCGTTGAAGCGCGACGTGGAGCAGGCGCTGAATGCGAGCGGGCGTGCGCTGATCACGCCGGGCGGATCGCTGATGATCACCGACAAGCCGGGACACAACGGCGAGTGGACGCTGGAGCTCGCCGGCGGCGGCAAGGGCATCACGCATGCGGGACCCTTCCTCATCGATCGCACGCATCCGCTAACCGCGGGCGTCGATCTCGACGGCGTGCTCTGGACCGCGTCGCCGGGATCGATGCCGGGCGCGCCGGTGATTCTCGCCAACAATCAGCCTCTGCTCACCGACGATGCGCATCACTTCCGTCTGCGCATCGATCCTTCGCTTTCGACCCTGCAGCGCTCACCGGCATGGCCGTCGCTGATCTGGAATCTGCTCGAGATGCGAAGCGAGGCGAGTCCCGGTTTTCGCGCTGCGAACGTCGTGCATGGCGCGGTGACGGAGCTCGTATTGCCGGCGAATGCGGAAAGCGCGCGCGTCAGCCCGCCGGACTCGGTAGCGCGCATGATGACCGCCGCGCGTGGCGCGCGCTCGCTGTCGATCAGCGCGTCACGTCCGGGACTCTGGAGCGCGAGCGCGGGCAGTAATCGTTATCAGTTCGCATGCAACGCGCTCAATCCGGAAGAGTCGGATCTTTCGCACGCCGCATCGGGCACGTGGAATGGCTGGACCGAGTCGGCGCTCTCGAGCGGCGGCTACGAGAACATCGCATTCCTCTTTCTCCTCGGCGCGTTAGGCGTGCTCGCGATGCACATGAAGGTGACGGCGTGAACAGGCAGCAGACAGCAGGCAGCAGGCAGCAGGGGGCGGGCAGCAGAGACCGGACAGCTGACAGCAGGATTGCTTCACTGGATCTCCTGCTGCCTGCTGCCTGCTGTCTGCTGTCTGCTGCCTGCCGCCTGCCGCCCGAGGCAGTGCGATGACCTTCACGCATCCCATCTGGCTGTTGCTCGCGTTGCCTCTCGCGATGGCCTTCGTCGCGTGGCCGCCGCCGACGAAGCTCCGCTACGCGCTGCGGCTCGTGATCTCGATTGCGCTCATCCTCGCGATGAGCGGCATCGCGATCGAGCTGCCGAGCCGCGCCGGAACCGTGATCGTGGTTGCCGACCGCAGTCTCTCGATGCCGCGCGACGCGGATGCGTTGGAGAAGGAACTGACGACGACGATTCAGAAGAAAAAGCCGGCGGGCTCGAATCTGCAGATCGTGTCCTTCGGCACCGAAGCGCAGGTCGAGGCGTCGAGCAATTTCGCGATGCCGCCGAATCGTCCCGAGTCGAATCTGCAGCGTGGACTGGAGACGGCGCTCGCGTTGATTCCTCCAAAAGCGCCGGGCCGCATCGTGCTGCTGAGCGACGGGCGGTGGAGCGGTCAGGATCCATCCGCCGCAATGCTGCTGGCCGCGGATCGCGGCATCCCGATCGACTACCGGCTCGCGGAGCGATCATCTGCATCCGATCTCGCCATCGATCGCATCGACGCACCCGCGACGGTCGCTTCCGGCGAAGCATTCGTCATTCGCGCCACGATTCGCTCGCCGGCCGGTGGCGATGCGAACGTCGTCCTCAAACGCGGCGGCGCCGTGATCGCGGAAGGGAAGCAGCACCTCGTGCCCGGTGCGAATCCGCTTGCGTTCCGCGATCGTGCCGCAAGCGGAGGGCTGTTGTCGTACACGCTCGATGTGAGCGGCGAGCACGATCCCGTTCCCGAAAACAATCACGCGCGCTTTCTCGTCGGTGTGAGCGGGTCGAAGTCCGTGCTGCTCGTCTCCGGTTCGCCGAGCTCGCACTACGGCCAACTGCTCGCTGCATCCGGCGTCGCCGTCGAGAGCGATCCCCATCCGCAATGGAGTCTCGACACGCTCGGCAATCATTCCGCGGTCATTCTCGAGAACATCTCGGCGAACGATGTCGGCGTGAACGGAATGCGCACGCTCGCATCGTGGGTCACGAACGCGGGCGGCGGCTTGATGGTGACCGGCGGCCACAGCTCGTTCGCGGCGGGTGGCTACTTCAAATCGCCGCTCGAGCCGGTGCTGCCGGTGTCGATGGAACTGCGCCGCGAGCATCGCAAGCTGCGAATGTCGATCGTCATCACGATGGACCGCTCGGGCTCGATGGCGATGGAGGCAGGACACGGCCGCACGAAGATTCAGCTCGCTGATCTGAGCGCGGTGCAAGTGCTCGACATGCTCTCGCCGCAGGACGAGTTGGGCGTGATCGCCGTCGACAGCGCGGCGCACGTCGTGGCCGATCTCGATCCGATCGAAGGCCGCGAGAACGCGCTGCGTAAGAAGATCCTCTCTGTCGAATCGGAAGGCGGCGGCATCTTCATCTACGAAGCGCTCGCTGCGTCGGCGAACATGCTCGTGACCGCGAAGTCGCAGACGCGCCACATTCTTCTCTTCGCCGATGCGAATGACTCGGAAGAGCCGGGCGATTACAAGCGGCTGCTCGACGCCTGCGCCAAAGCCAACGTCACCGTCTCCGTCGTCGGCCTCGGCACCGAGAAAGACAGCGATGCCGAACTGCTGCGCGACATCGCGCGGCGCGGCGGAGGGCAGATCTACTTCACGGAAGATGCAGAGGATCTGCCGAGGATTTTTGCGCAGGACACGTTCATCGTGGCGCGGAGTGCGATGGTCGAGTCGCCCACGCCGCTGCAGACCACGGCGGCGATGCTCTCGATGAGCGGAAGGACGTTCGTGCCGCCGGCCGCTGGCGGATTCAATCTCTGCTATCTGCGCGATGGCGCGTCGCCGGCGGTCTTGACTGCGGATGAGTATCACGCGCCGTTCGTCGCGTCGTGGCAGGCAGGGCTCGGCCGTGTGATCGCGTACACGGGCGAGGCGGATGGCGAGCTGACAGGCGCAATCGGTGCGTGGAAGGATGTGGGGAGTTTTCACTCGAGCCTTGCGCGCTGGATCGCGGGTGCCGAGTCGCCACTGCCGGGCGAGATGCTCGTGACACAGCAGGTGTCGAATGGCGCGTGCCGCATCTCGCTGCAGCTCGATCCGGAGCGGACGAATGCGAGCGTCGTGCAGGTACCGGTGGTGACGACGCTGTCGGGATTGCCGGGCGTTGCGCCCGCGACGGCGAAGACGAAGATGAAATGGATCACGCCCGATGAGTTGAGCGTGGAGATTCCGCTGCGAGGCGATGAGACGTACCTGTCGTCGGTCGATGTGCCGGGGGCGGGACACGTGTCGCTGCCGGCCGTGCGGCTGCCGTATTCGCCGGAGTACGCGCCGAATGAAGGCGATGCGGGACGGCGGACGATGGAGAAGCTGGCGCGCGCGACGGGAGGGAAGGAGCGGCTCGCAGTCGACGAGGTGTGGCAGGACCTCGCGCGCAAGCGGCAGCCGGTGCCGCTGGCGCCGTGGTTGATCGCTGGCGCGATCGCATTGCTGCTCATCGAGACGCTCGAGCGCCGCACGGGATTGTTGCTTTCCGCCCTGGAGAGTGGATGCCCCGTCCGCGCACGCGCGCCGAAGGCGAAGCCGGTGAAGGTTGCGCGGCCAGCCCAACCATCCGCTGCACCCGAGCCGGAAGTCGAAGAGGTGGAGCCCAAACCGGAGCCGGAAGTGAACCCGCTGGTCGATGCCCTCAATCGCGCGAAGAGGCGCGGGACCAGCAAGACGAAGTAGGCTCTCCCACGGGAAAAGCTCGCGATTAAGGGAGATCTCCGTCATCCCGAGCGTAGTCGAGGGACCCGGGTGGGCGGGCGGTACGAAGATCATGTCGCGCGCCTCCCACACGCCCGGGTCCCTCGACTTCGCTCGGGATGACGGGGCTGAATCGTGCAAGGTCCAGAAACTAGAACCTTCGCATTTCATCCCGCACACGCATCAGCAGAACGCCGAGCATGTTCTTTCCCGACCCGTCGCCGCCATCGGCCCAGTACGAGTCGTTCGTCGTGTGCTCGATGATCTGCGCGTCGCCGGTCGCGAGCAGCAGCTCGCGTAGCGGGGGATGCTGCGTGAACTTCGCTCGTAGCGCCACGAGCATGATGTCGTCCTTCGCGGCGTCCCAGTCGGGACGAATCGGTCGCGATCGGTCGCGCCCGACCTTCGCGGCACGCATTGGCGAAGGGTCGGCGAGGATCGCATCACGATCCTCGCCGCGCACGAACTTCTGCGCTTGAAAGTAATGCTCCGAGGTCGGCCAGGTGAAGCCATCCAGCTCGATCGGAAACGGCGCGAAGTTGGAGAGCTCGCCGTAGGGATCGCCGACGCGATAGAAGAGAATGGGATCCATTACGACTCGAGCGTCGCGGTCATCGTGATCTCCGCGTTGAGCAGCCGCGAGATCGGACATCCTGCCTTTGCGTTACCGGCCGCAGTGTCGAATGATTCCTTTGTCGCGCCAGGCACCTTCGCGGTGACATCGAGATGCACCTGCGTCACCGTGAAGCCTGCGTCCTTCTTCTCCATCGTCACGGTTGCCGTCGTTGCGATTTGTTCCGGCGGCGTGCCCGCCGTCGTGAGCTGCGCCGACAGCGCCATCGAGAAACATCCCGCGTGCGCCGCTGCGATCAGCTCTTCCGGATTCGTTCCCGGACCGTTCTCGAATCGCGTGCCGAAGGAATATTGCGCGCTCTGCAGAAGACCGCTCTCCGTCGAGATCGATCCTTTTCCTTCTTTCAGTGTTCCGTTCCAGACTGCCGATGCCTTCCGCTTCATCGAGATCTCCTTTGCGGCGGCATTGTAATCACGGAAGGAAGCGTTCGCGCTCCGCCGCCGTAGGAATCCGGCAGGCATCTTTCTTCCCGAACCACGAATAGCGATTGCGCGCGATGAAGCGATAAATCGCGTTGCGGATGAATCGTGGAACGATGCGCGCGAGCATGCTCAGCAGCGACCAGATGCCGCCCAGCTGTCGCCCGACGGCGAGCGCGGCATCGGATTTGTCGCGCGTGCCCGCCGCATCGAGATAGATCATCGACCACTCGGCCGAGGTGTCCGACAGGGGAGGCAGTCGCTGTTGAGCCGTCGTTCCCTGCAGCGGCGCAAAGAGGAGGCGCTGCTCCCGATCCGCCTTGAGCAGAAAGTTCACGAGGCCGTTGCACATCGCACAAACGCCGTCGAAGAAGACGATTGGCTTCTCCGGCGGCGTTTGCTGAGTTGGTGCGAGATTCGTCATCGGGCTATTTTGCGTCGCTGTTCCAGATGTCGTGGAATGCCTTCCACGATCCATCCTTCTGCTTTTTCCAGATGCAGACGTACTTGCCCTTCTCGCTCATCGGCTTGCCGTCGACCTTGAACGATGCTTCGTACGTGCCGGTGGTGTAGCCGATGTCGCCTTCGACTTCCGCATGGACGGTCTTCCAGCTGAGCGACATCGTCGGATCGGCGAGCATTCCGGCCCACGCCTTTTTCGCATCGGCGCGCCCCGAGACCATCGGCATGTTCGGCGGATAGACCGTCGTGTCTTCGGCGTAATAAGAAGCGATCTTGTCGATGTCTTTGGAGACGGCAGCTTTCGACCACTCCTCGTCGAGCTTCGCGAGATCTTTCCCATCAGCGGCCAGGGCAGAGGATACGAAGAGAAGAGAAAACAGCATAGTCACAAGGAGCAGAGGCAGACGTTTCATGAGCTCTCCTTTCGATGTCTCGGAATTGGGGACCGCGAGGATGCTAGCTCATTTTCTGGTGAGAACGATATGCGCGGCGGCGCGATTGCCCGCGACGTGCTGCGTGCATTCGTAGCCGAGCGCGCGCATGTCGATTCCATGCATCAGATGTTCGCCTGAGCCGAGCAGGACAGGGGAGATGACGAGGTGGAGATCGTCGATGAGTCTCGCCTCGAGATACTGCCTCACGGTCGCAACTCCGCCGCCGAGGCGAATGTCTTTCTCTCCCGCCGCTTCGCGTGCGCGTTGCAGCGCTTCTTCGATGCCGCCCGTGACGAAGTGAAAGACCGTGCCGCCCTTCATCACGAGCGGCTCGCGCGCATGGTGTGTGAGGACGAAGGTGGGCACGTGATACGGCGGCTCTTCGCCCCACCATCCCTTCCAGCTGTCATCGGGCCATGGGCCGCGCACGGGACCGAACATGTTGCGGCCGAGGATCCAGGCGCCGATGTTCTCGAAGCCCTTGTCCGCGAAGTCGTTGTCGATGCCGGTCTCGCCGTCGTCACCGCCGTGCATGCGCGCGAACGAGCGCGTGTGAAAGACCCAGTCGAACATCTCTTTGCCGCCGACGCCGAGGGGATTCTCGAGCGATTGATTCGGGCCGGCGCTGAAGCCGTCGAGAGAGGTTGAGAAACAGAGGACGCGTAGTTTGGGCAAGAAAGTCTCCTGTGGTTTCGTGGTTTCGCGGGCCCGCGGGCGCGCGGTGGTGAGGCGGAGGAAATGATAGTGCTTGATTCTAGGTGCAGCCCGAAAACAAACTTGACGATCACCACGATGTGGGCCAGCCGCGCAGAAAGAGGTGAGCTGCCAGGCCGGTTCCAACGAGATAGATGATTCCTGCGATGAGCGGTGCGAAGAGTGCCGCGACGATCGTCGCACTGACTCGCGATCGCTCTCCGCGAGGTAAGGCCTGAAAGAGGCCGATCGGGATCGAGGCTGCGACGAAGGGCGTGCCATACAAGACGGGGTTCCAGAGTTCGTCATTACGCGCGTCGGTTGCCGCAAGGGCTGCGCCCGCGAGAACACAGACGAAGAGCGCGATGACGGTTCGAACGATGCGTGTGCGGGAATCTCCGCTCTTCGTTGCTGCGGTGAGCATGAGCGCCAGAAGAATCGGACTGGCCAGCATCGCAAGTGTGAGCAGCGAGCAGCCGAGCCGATCGATGTAGGGCGGAGGCACATAGCCGGCGACGCGCCTGGCGTACACCGGCAGTGCGAACGCGAGTGGGACAGCAATTTCACTGAGGCGCGGGCGGATCATCCTTCCTGACAGTTTGCACGATCTTCGGCCGATGCATGGCATTCATTACTTTCTCGATCTGCTCCGGCGACATGGGAACGCCGGCCATCGCGCCGGCCTGCAGCACTGCGAACAACAACACTTTCGCCAGGGTTTGCCTGAACGACATGGATTCCTCCTCGTGATTGCGCGTGAACGTCGAGGGTACGTTCAGCGCGAAGGAGGAGCGCGCAGCAGCGAGAGCGCGACGAACGCAATTGCGGGAGCGTTCGTGTGCGTGGCCGTTTCGGCGTGCCCGACCGCCGTTGGCGCGGGCAGCTCGAACGACGCGAGCGGCATGGCAACCAGCGGCACGAGGACCGCGAACAGCAGCAGGCCGGCAATCAGGAACGTGCGCAACACGCGCGCATTGTACTGAATCATTTTCGGTACTCGCGCATCTGCTCGTAGAGCGGCGTGAGCGTCGCGATCTCGCACGTCGTTGGAGTGAGGTCGTACGTCGTCGCGAAGTCTTCGTAGCTGCGAGCGCGCCACAGCCGTCCCTCGAGGTCGATGACGAGCGAGTGGCCGACACCTCCCCGAAAAATGCTCGAGCCATCGGTTCCCCGATAGAGCCTGTACGTCCAGGGCCGCTCTGCAGGATGCGCGGCCATATAGATCGCGATCTCTTCAACGAGCCTCGAGAAGAGCGCGACGCGCTCCGGCGCGGGGGCATCGAGCGCCGCGGCGATCGCGGAGCTCAGCATCGCATCCGCCGGCGATGTCAGCACTCCCGACTGCAACACCTCGGACTCGTTCATCACGAGTCGAGCGTAGCACTGGCTGGCGCGATTGCGATGAGAGCGCGGATCACAGCGGCAGTTTATTGATGAGGGTCTGCGTGAACGTCGTCGTGAGGGGCTGATTCGGCTCCGGCCCCACCGCGCCCACGGTGATCGACTCCATGACCTGATCGAACTGCATCGCGACGACCGCTTTCGTCACTTCGCTCGATTTCAGTTCGAGATGCTCGATTACGGCGGGCTTGAAGGACTCCAGGGTCATCTCCACGCGATACAGTCCGTCATCAAGCTGCGTGTTCGCGAACGCACCGTTGATGTCCGTGACGGCTCTGAGCTCGGATTTCGTGCTCTCGTTTCGAACCAGAACTCTGACGCCGGGAAGTGGCTCGCCATTCAACAAAACGACTCCGGTGAACGCCGCCTTTTGCGGCGTTTTGGCCTGTTCGATCGCGAGTTTGACCTTGGAACCCTTCTTCACGCGTGCCTTCTCGCATGTCTTGCCGTCGGACGCGAACGCGGAGAGGCTGAAGAGCGCTGCGATCGCGGCGGCTGCGACACGCGACACGCGCTGCCCCACTGCGCGCAAGCCCCTCGGACAGTCGCGCGTGATCACGGTGCCATCGGCGCGGCGATAGAGCCGCGCGCAGACCCGCCCCTCCGAGCGCACGAGAAGCGACTGGATCTCCGCTCGCGTCATCTCCGCAAAGTTGTAGACGTTGAGACTGCAGAGCGAGCAATGGCGCACGCGATCATCGCCGGACATTGCTTCCCACGTCGTCTGACATGGCGCAGCGATGCGGATGTTCTTCAGCGGATCGTTCATCGGCAAGAGTCTAGTCCGCGGCAAGCCGCCGGGCGGTCAACGAAGAGAAACTTCGAGGGCGTTGTACAGTCTGCCGGTGCGATCCAGGCATGCCGCCTACTTGCTGATCAGCCTCGTTCTCTATGTTCACGGCGCGTTGATAGCGCGGTTCGAAAAGAAACCACCGGTCATTGCGCTCCTGTTCATAGTCTTGTGCTGGACCTATTTCTTTGCGGGAGCCGCGGCCTGGGTGCGGCAGCGCAGAAAGGGTGCGTCGCCCGGCGATTCCATCGGATGGCGGACGATCTTCCGGCCGCCTCTGATTCTTCTATTCATTGCAGTCGCAGTGTGCGTGGTGTGGATCGTGGCTGGTGGCGTGATCTCGTCGATGCTGTTCCGCTATGAGTGGCATCGCTGGAACCGAAGCTTTTCAGCGTCGCGGATGCCGCAGAAGAATGCAGCCGCGCAGCGTTTGGAACAGACGGCGAAGCGATGCGGCATCGACTTTCACAACGCAAAGGGAACGAAACTGGCCGCGGGGATTCATGAGTCGATCGATGCCATCACTGCCGCCGACACTGATGCTCCGATCGCGCTCGCACCGGGCGTCGAGGCGCTTGCGCTCGATCCAGTCGTCGCGGAGGTCGCGACAATCGCGGTCGAACGGCCCGCATGGAACGTCCAGACGCAAGCGAGTGCGATCGCCGGATGTCTGAATGTCGTTCGCATACTTCTCGCAACTGCGATCGCGCAGCATCAACGTGGGGACGACGTGGCGGCACTGCGCTCGATCCTTGCCGCGCGGTCGATTCGCGCGAGTCTCGATGAGTCCCATGACACGGTAGGAGTGCTCGTTGGGTCCCGCGCCGCTGAACACGAGGCCGCGGTTGTGCGGAGACTCAGTGTGGGTGCAGAGGGCCTATCGGATATCCGCCCAATCGTCATCCGCTATTACGGGGACGAAGTGCGGCGCCTGGTCGAGCTGACCAGGGATTCCAGCGGTCTTGTGCAGGAGTTCCCGTTCTGGTCGCGTCCGTTCATCGGTCCTTACGTGTCGTTCAGCCGTGCCCAGTATGTCGGGGCGTGGCATGACCGTCTGGATGATCCAGGACGAACGTGCCGTGACGAACCGGCGCCTGCGTTTGGCCGGTGGAACTACTTCGCTCGGATTGCCTCGCCGGAGCCACAGTCGGCGGAACGAATCGATCGTGCAATGCTCGCGAAGGAACTGACCGCGATCGTGCACGACGTTCGTGGCAGCGCGCGCAGTGAACCGCTCGTGAAGAGCCGCGTCTGCAGCGATGTCGTTTGGCGGATCTCCAATCGCCAGGATGGATTCTCCGTGGCGATCGATCGCGAGTTCGTGATGAGGACTCCGACGAAGAAAGTTGCTCTCAGCTATTCGGAGCGGCGCAAGTAGGTCAAAGCGGAAGCTTGTTGATGAAGTCCTGAGTCAAGGTCGTCGAAAGGGGCTGGTCGACAAGCATGTTGGCTGGCTCGGCGACGACGATGCCCATCTCGACCGTCGTTGGCAGAGGGTTCATTGCCACCCGCGCGTTCGTGACCTCACCGGATTTCATTTCGAGATGCTCGATCACCGCTGATTTCCAGCCATCCAGGTTCATCTCGACGCGATAAAGCCCGTCATCGAGGTAGGCGATCGCAAAGGCCCCATTCGCGTCGGTCAACATCGCGAGCTCGCATTGCGTGCTCTCGTTTCGAACGAGGACGCTGACGCCCGGAAGGGGATCGCCATTCATCGACACGACGCCCTTGAGCGTTGCCTTCTGCGATGTCGTGACATCTTCGATTGCCAGCGTGATTGCGGCTCCTCTCTTCACGCACGTTTTTCCATCGGACGCGAATGCGGAGAGGCTGAACAGCATCGCGATCGCTGCCGCTGCGAAACGCGAGACCCGCTGCTGCAGAGAGCGAAGTCCCGTCGGACAGTCGCGCGTGATCATCGTTCCGTCCGCGCGGCGATAAAGCTTCGCGCAGACTCGCCCTTCCGTCCGCAGCAGAAGCTCATGCACCTCCGCGCGTGTCATCTCCGAGAAGTCGTAGACGTTGAGACTGCACAGTGAGCAATAGCGCACACGATCATCGCCGGACATCGCTTGCCAACTCGTCTGACAGGGCGTGGCGATGCGTACATGCTTCAGCGGATCCATGCCTCGGAGTTTAGGCTGCGAGGAATCGACTGTCAGTCAACGAAGAGAAAACACGCTAGAGATTTCGCTCGCCCCAGTCACGCATGAAGCTTTTGAGATCCTGGTCGTCAATCGCCGCGAGTGCGGCGGCATCGGCGGGCGAGATCCGTTCATAGCCCGAGATGCCGGTGGCAACGCAGAAGACGTCCATCCACGCTGCCCCACAAGTTGCGCAGATTCCCTGTAAGTAGTCGAAGCCGGACGCCGCGCCGAGGTCGCGCGCTGCGATCCAGGATGGAGATGCGCAGCAGTTGAGTGATTGCACCAAAGCCGCCATGGCGGCGCTCTCGCGCCGCCATTCGCGCGAAACTACTTTTTGTCTTTCTTCGGCTTCTTCGTCTCTTTGCGCTGGCTCATGCCTTTTGCCATCGTCAACCTCCTGACGTGTTGTTCCTCGATAGGGTACCCAGACTTCGAGATCAATGGCAAAGGTTTTGAGCGTTGACTAGCGGTTCACAATGAGATCGAAGCCGCTCGCGCCGTTTGCGCCGCCGATCGACCAGCCTGACGGCGGCCGGTCGAGCTGACTGTTCACCGCCGGCTTCGTGCCGGCGACGATGAGCTATTGGCTGCGCTTGACGAACAGCTGCGGTCCGCGAACAACAACTGAAATCGCCGTTGCTGAAGAGCAGGGAGCAATTCGCGATGCCGCGGTTCATCTCGACATCCCCTCAGTCGTTGTGGACGAAGGTCTCACCGCTGACGGAATTGCGCTAATCGCCGTTCGTCATCGATCCACGCGACCGGTTCCCAACGCGCCGCCGCAGTCTCGACGATGTCGAGCAGGCGATCGCGATGCAGGGCTGGTACTTCGCCGGACGACGCACATGCAATCCTGCAGATCATGGGCATCGTCACCGCCATCGCGTTTTCTGCCGATCTTCGATCTCTACTCGGCGAGCCGTACCTTTGCATCGGCGCGTTCCGCGCGCAGTGGATCTCGTGATTCCGTTTCAGAAGCTGAGACGCGTGTTCGCCTGGCTGGCTACCTTCGCCGTCCTCCAGCAGATCCTCGGCGTGATCGTGTTCATGAAGATGCAGTAGGACGCCGAGCCCGTTTCCAGCGTGCCACTGATTCGAGCAATCGATTCGCGTTCTCTTCGCTCGGTGTCCAGGTCAGCTCGAATGCAGGCAGGTGCGCGAGCTCATCGACGACCTTGATCGCACGCGTCCAGAGCTCGGCATGTGGCGGCACGACCGCAACGGTCAACAGTCGCTTGCGGGCGTCGGGTGCAGTGATTGGCTGGAGGCTGACACCTTCGCCGCGACCGAGTGCGATCGCCGCACGCAACGGATACATGCCGGCGGGTGCATCGCGACTGTCGAGCGTGCCCCAGAATCCAGTCGCTCGCGCCTGCCGGCGCTGCACGGCGACCAGCTCATCGGACAGAACGTTTTTCAGGTAGCCCGCCAGCGTCGACTTGCCCGCGCCGGAGACTCCATAAAAGAGATAGGCGTCGCCGTCGACCACTGCGCCGGCAGTGTGGAGAAGCAATCCGTCCTCGAACGGCAGCCGGCAGCCGAGTGCTGTACGAAGCGTGACTTCGATCGCAAACGAAGTGCTCGCGTCGTCGCGATGCAGCGTGGCCTCGCAGGCGAGCGGATCGATGATCGCAGCGAAGCGCGCGTGCGCGACACAAACGGATGTTTCGTCAGCAGTGATCGCCGCGGGCTCGCCATCCCTCGGAGCGTTGTTCATGAGTGGGCGAGGGGCATCGTTCAGCCTGATGCGAAAGGCGCGATCGTTCGTGGTCGGGCCTGACAATCGCTTCAGCGATTCCCGTTCTTCGCGGCTCAGCTCCTCCGCTGGCCAAACGACAAACGTGCAGCCGGCGACGGAGAGCTGGAGCTCGCTCATCGCCGCAGCTCGGCGGCGATCTCCGCGCGCTGCCGGAACGAGGCGTCGGGCGTCATCGGATCGCCTGTCTCCTGCATCGCGAGCGCAGGACAGAAGGGATACGTCGCGGCTGAGCCGCCGCGCTCGAGCAAGGCATCGTTGACTTCGACGGCCATCGCCGCCGCTTCGCGCCGCACGTCGGATGTTTTCCAGATCTCCCGCAGCTTCACTTCGCGGACGTTCGCGATGGGTCTAACTCTCCACTGCATGCAGGGGTAGACATTTCCCTCCGCGTCGATGGCGAGGGTCAGGCGGCCGATACCGCAGTTCGCGCCGCCCCGCGTTCGCTCCGTCATGGGAATCGAGCCGCTGCCGAGACCGAGGGAGAGGACTTTGCGGATGGCGGCGGGGGAGGCACCGTAGCGAAGTGGCTCGGTGCTTCCGTCGTCCCGTGGAGTGATGTGCGGATCGATCTGCAAGGGCACGTCGAGGCGGTCCGAGAGCGCGGCGATCTCGTCGATCTGATGTTCATTGAGCGACGTCACCGGCGTCTTCATGAGAACCGGCACATGACGGTCGAGCAATCTCGTGATGCCGGCGAGTGCCGCATCGAACGATCCCTGTCTCGCTGTCGCAGCGTCATGCACGCCGGCGGTTGCGCCGTGAATGCTCACCTCGACGAGGAGTGGCGGAAGGTCGGCGATCGCGTCAGCAGCCGGTTCATCGATGAGCGAGGCGTTCGTGAAAATGCGCACGGCGAACGCCCGACTGCGCGCGGCGCGCGCGATCTCGAAGAACTCCGGATGCGCGAGCGGCTCGCCGCCTGTCAGTGCAATCGTGAGTGTTCCGAGTGCGCGAAGCTCGTCCAGAACCGCGATCCACTCCTCTCCGGACAGCCGCGCGCGATCGAAGTGCCGTGGGTTGTAGCAGAAGACGCAGCGCCAGTTGCACGCCCAGGTCAGCTCGAGTTGCGCGGTCAGCGGTTGCGCGAGTTGCAGTGCACGCAGCTTCGAATGCCAGGAGCTCACTGCTTCTCCCGCGCGTCGACGACCAGCGCACGCCTCGTCATCTCATCGAGGAATTCACGCGTGTCGGTTTCGGCCGCGTCCGGAGCGACCTCGAACTCGGTCATCAACGCGGCGACGAGCTCACGGTCGTCGCGAGCGCCGTCGATCTTCGACCAGAGTAACGTCCCCGATGGATTGAGGCCGATGGTCCTGCCCGACGCGAGATCGACCACGATGGCTTCACCATCGACGATCTGCCAGGCAACCTTCGGTCCGATCTTCGGTGTCATGTCCAGGGCACCACGACCTCAACTCGTCGGGAACTGATTGCAGATCGCGCTTCGGCCGGCGACTTTGGCGCACGCGACCGCCAGCGTCTTGCGGATCTCCAGAGTCTCCTCCCAGGCGATCGAAGGCTTCTCGTAGGGCTGCCTGCGCTCGGGCTCCGGTGCTTCGTCCAATTTGTCCAAACGCGATTCTCCCCGGCAGTGTCTGCCGTCTTCGATGTGAAGCAAGAACCCCGCCTCAGTTTGTGGTGCCGGCGCGCTGGTGCACGAGTACGGCGCGATGCATCAGCATTGCGCGGTCCTGGCAGCGATACGGCGATGCGGCACAGAGGGCCGCGGTTGCGGCCTCGTGCTCGATGGAGCCGATCGTCGTGGCTGGCACCGTGATCGTTGCGCCGTCGCGGAGAGCGAGGGTTACGTCAGCGCCATGCGAGGTGACAGCAACGACGCTCATCGTGCGGCCGCTCTTCAACTTGACGACATCCGCGCGGAGAGTGCCCGCGACGAGGAGCAGCAAAATCGCAAATCGGAACCGCATCGGACCTCCAATGGCAGCCGAACCATCCACTGCGTGGACTTCATGCTTTGCGTCCCTGCCTTGCGACAGGTTTGCTCTTTTCACCGGAGTGTTTGGACTCGTGGTGTTGGCAATGATCGTAACACGAAAAAATGGAATCAGTTATTTCAAGACAGTCGGTTAGAGCGATCGCCGGAATTCGGTCGTGCCTGCTACCACGTGCACCTCGCCGCCGATCAGCGCCCGCTCCCCGTCGCGCCGGAACGGAAACCGCGCGATGACGCGCTCGCCTGGATTGAGCCGCCGGGTTGCGTACTCATAGGTGCCATCGCGCTCTCCGCGCAGCGTCATTCCCTCGTGCGATTCGCGAATCACAGCGAGTGTTGCGGGAAGCTGGATCTTGACCGGAATCTCTTCGGTCACCGCCGTTCCATCGTTGGTAATGGTGACGACCAGCTCCATCAACTGACGGTCAACTTGTTGACCATTGACGGCAATCGTCAAAGGGGAGGGCGTGGTCTCGCTCCTTACGGCTGTGCACGCTGCGAGAAAAACGGCAAAAAGGAATGCGTTCTTCATTATGCTGAGTTACACTTTGAAACTCGAAGGAGCGGAGACTCCGTCCGTTCCGATGAAAAGAGCAAACCTGTCGTAAGGCAGGGACGCAAAGCATGAAGTCCACGCAGTGGATGGTTCGGCTGCCATTGGAGACCGTTGATGCGGAGAAGCCCAGGTCCTTCGATTCTTCCATGCGCACGGATGTGCGTTTCCGCGGGCTCCCTTCTTCAGCCTGCTCTCGAGAATCTCCGTGTGATCCATCCGTTCGATCGTGAGCGTCATCGCGTCACCCTCGATTCGGCCCCGGTAAATCACCCGCTCTTCCTCCGCGTCGTCCCGGCGTGCACCACCTGTGTGCCTCAGAGTCCCTCTGGCACTGAACGTGCCGTCATTCTCGATCACGATTTTTTCAGCGGCGGCGCCCTGGAGACAGAGGCCTTCAAAGTGCGCGCCGTTGCTCAGGATCGTGAGGGTTTCCTGTTCGTTTCCCCAGGTCGTAATACCGGCTGGTTCGGCGGTAACGGCGGTTCCACAGTGGATCGTCGTCAGCAGCAAGGCAGTGAGTATCGCAGTCCGCATGGCATCACCTCCTCACGCCGAGGAGCATTGCAATGGAGAGGACATGATGAGAATTCTGCCACGCGCGTTCCTCGCAACGGCCGTGATCGTTTGTCTCAGCGGAGTGGTGCAGGCGGCCGAACCCGGGCACGACGAACGAGCTGAAGGGGGCGATAAGAAACTGGAAGCGGTGCCCCGCTTGTCTGACACAGACAAGACCGAGGATTTGCTCGCGCGCTATGACTCGGAATGGCTTCGCTACACCTATCCCACCGGCAAGCTGCCGCAAGGCGACTGGCAGGGGAAGGCCATCGACTGGATCCGTAAGTACGTTCCTGACGGAGCTCCAAATGGAGCGAAAACCATTCGGGTGGGAAGCTCGAACGCGCCGATTCCGCTGACCGCCAACTGGACCTGGTGGGGCCCACAGCCGCTGGACGCGACCGGTACGACGAACAACGCGTACCAGTACGGCAACGTCGTCGGCCGCATCAACGCGATCGCATTTCAGCCAGGGAGCACGACCGTCGCGTACGCCGGTCAGCCGGTCGGCGGTCTCTGGAAGACGACGAACTGCTGCTCCGCGGCGACGACCTGGTCGCAGCTCTGGTACGACGAGACGTTCCCCAATAATTCCGTCGGCGCAATCGCCATCGACCCAACCAGCACCAACACGATCTACGTCGGAACCGGCGACGCGCAGGTCCCCGCGTTCGACATGTTCGGTAACGGCATCTATAAGTCGACCGACGGCGGCACGACCTGGTATCAGTACGGCGCGAACGTGATGTCGCCGTACACGTCCGCTGGTGCTCCAGGCGCAGCGTGCTGCGCACAGGCGCCTGACGAGAACATCAAGACGATCGTCATCGATCCGCACAACGCGAACACGATCATCGCCGGCGCCAGCTACGGTCTCTTCATTTCGTATGACGCCGGCGTGACCTGGACGCAGTACGACGTCGTTCCTCGCAATCAGACGACACCGATCAATTACACGACGTCCGCGCAACGGGTCACCTCGATCCTCATTGACGGCAACACCAACCCTTCAACGATGTACGTTGCCCTCGGGTATCCGTACACGAGCACAAAGCGCGCCGGGCTGATCGGCGGCGCGAACGGTGTCTACTCGGCGACCGTGCCATCGAGTGGGGCGCCCGCCTTCACCCTGCTGGCCAATGGATTTCCTGCCGGCACCGCGAACGGCACTGTCTCGAGCAACGTCGGCCGCATCGAGCTCGCCTGGAACGCGGCACATACGCACATCTACGCGCATGTGGATCACTATGCGAACGTCGGACAGACGCTCGGTATCTATCACCTGAATGTCGCGACGTCGACGTGGAATCTGCTGACGGGAACCGCGGAGGCGAGCTGGACGACCTGCGGCACGGGCGGCAATGAGTCCGATCAGGCCTGGTATGACCTGACGATGGACATGGATCCGCTCAATGACACCATTCTCTACAGCGGACGCACGAACCTCTGGAAGATCACTCTAAATAGCGCGACGGCTCCGACCTCTGCAACGCTGACGGATCTCTCCGGCGTCTATTCGACGAACTGTGCACAGTACGGATCCCTGCATCCCGATCAACATGCGTTCGCCTTCCAGCCCACGAGCAATCCGACGCGCTTCCTGGTCGGCAATGACGGCGGCATCTATTTCGGCACGGGCGCAACGGGCGGGTTTACGCGCACGATGACAGGCATGGGCGGCCTGCAGTTCTATGCGGGGCAGCTCGGCCGTGACTTCGCGAACACGGGCGGTGCGACGACGCAGTTTGCTTTTGGTGGTATGCAGGACAACGGCAGCGCGAGCTGGGACAGCTCGCAGGTGGACCAGACCTGGATCGGACGCAGCGTGGGTGGCGACGGCTTCTTCACCGCCTTTGATCCGATCGCAGGAACGCGCACCGCGGGACGCTGGATCACGTCGTATGCGAACGGCGCTCTCAGTTGCTCCGGCACTGGCGCCCAGAATGCGTTTGCCAACTGCGCACCTGCTTATGGAGGGACCGAGCGTCCTGACTGGTCGACACCCTACATCATGGATCAGTGGAACTGCACGGCTGCCACGTGTGGCAACGTCGTGTTAGGAACGAACAACGCCTGGGCGAGCGTCAACGGCGGTGCCACATGGACGAAGGTCACGGCGGCGGATCTGACGAAGGGTTCCGGCGACGCGATCTCCATCAACGTCGCACACAGCAATCCCGGCTCCGTGATCCTCGGTACGAGCGACGGCAACGTGCAGTGGTCGCAGAACGTCTTCACCGGCGCAAACTGCACGTTCGCGGCGTCCAACACCGCCAGCTTCGCTTGTACGGCCAACAACGCATCGACGTGGGTCAACCTCACGGGCGCGAATGCGGTGCTTCCGAACCGCGCGATCGCCGGCGTCGTCTTCGATCCCGCGATCAACACGAAGTTCTATGCAGCGGTGAGCGGCTTCGGCGTCAATACGCCGGCGACGCCGGGTCACGTTTACATGGGCACTTGCGCCGCATCGCCATGTACGGCTGCGAACGTGACGTGGGTGGACAAGAGTGGCAATTTGCCGGATGTCCCGGTAGAGGGCATCCAGGTCAATCCGAGCAACGCCAATCAGGTCTTCATTGGCACCAACCTCGGTTTCTTCTACACGAACAACATCACGGCGAATCCCCCGCTATGGAATCGCTATCAGACGGGGATGCCGAATACGCGCATCACGTACCTATCCGTCGACCGAGGTGTTGCCGCGACGCCGCGCACGAGCACGGCGCTCTCCGCATGGACTTACGGCCGCGGGATGTTCGCCACGCAGATTGGTCTGCCCACGTGCGACGCACCGCCGGTTCCGGCAGGTCTCACCGCAACTGCGAATGGTGCGAACAACATCGATCTCGCGTGGAGCGCATCCGCCGGCGCAACGAGCTACAAGATCTACCGCGCCGGTCCCGGCGCCGCATGTCCTGCGAATCAGTACGCGCTGATCGCGACAGTCGCTACGACGAGCTACTCCGACTCGACGGTCACGGGTGGCAACACCTACTCGTATCGCGTGACCGCGGTCGTCTCCGTCTGTGAATCCGATCGCTCGTCGTGTGCGAGTGCGACGGCATCGACCTGTACTCCGCTCGCCGCACCGGCGAGCGTATCGGCAACGGCGACGGCGCCGAATCAGATCAGCGTCACGTGGTCGGCAGTCGGCGGCGCGACATCCTACAAGGTCTATCGCGCGGGCGGCGCCTGCACCGCGCCGAACGCGAGTTACGTGCTGCTCGCCAGTGGCATCGGCGGCACGTCCTATAACGACACGACGGCGATCTTTGGCAATCGCTATTCATACAAAGTCGTAACGACGACCGGTTGCGACTCGGCATTGTCGGTGTCGTGTGCGTGGGCTGAGGCTTATGGAGACTGCGTTGCGGCGCCGGCGTTTGCTGGTGTCAGCAGTGTGACAGCAAACGCCGGTTCGACGTGCGGCATCGACATGACATGGGCCGCAGGTACATCGAACTGCCCGGGGGCCGGAAGTATCAGCTACACGGTTTATCGGGGAACCACGGCGGGCGTTGCGACAGTCGCTGCCAATCGCATCGTCTCCAATGTCAGTGGAACGGCCTATACCGATGCGAACGGATTACAGGCCGGCGTGGCGTACTACTACAAGGTTCGCGCGGTCGATAGTCGCAATAGCGTCGAGGATCTGAATGTGGTGGAGCGGAGCGCGACGGCTCAGGCGGTCTGTACCGCGGCTCCTTATGACGTTCAGGTCTTCACAGTGACCGCAACGGGTGGGTCAGCCGCGAATAGCGGACAGAACGTATTGTCGTGGATCAATCCGGCAAGCGGCGCTCCCGGTACGACGATCAAAGTGAACTTCCGCACCGATCAGTTCCCGACGGGCGCAAATGATCCGTCAGCGACCGTGTTATTCACCGGACGTCCTGTGACGTTCGGCGCGAAAGACACGTACACGCATAGCGGACTGACGACCGGCACGACGTACTACTACGCAATCTGGGTCATCTACTAGGCAAGGGACGAATATGACTGCACGTGCTTTCGCTGTAACGAGTGGAATCATCACGATGCTGTCCCTGCCGCTGCTCGCGCAGGGTCCGCCCGATCCGCCGAAGCGTCCCGCTGCGGTCGTGCGGGCGCAGGCGTTCGATGTCTCGCCTCCGTTGCGCAACATCGTTCCGCTTCAGTCGCACCCCGGCGATCACGTCGATGTGGATTTCGAACTCCCGTTGCATGGCCACAAGTCGGGTGAGGAAGAGCATGGCAACTCGCTGCGCGTGACGACGACGAGCATCGCGCCGCAGACAGCGATGAAGGCGATGCCGTTTCTCCGCGCGATGTCCGCAGGATTCGGCACGGGATGGGAAGGGGTGGGCGGCGGTCGGGCGGGATCATCGAACTGCGGTTGCTCTCCTCCCGACGATCAGGGTGACGTCGGTCCGAATCATGTGTTCCAGTGGGTGAACACCGACTTCATCATCTTTGACAAATCCGGCAACAAGGTCTACCCGGCAGCGACTGCGTCGGCCGCGGGCAACACGATCTGGAGCGGGTTCGCGGGTGGAAACAATCAGTGTTCGAACACGAATCGCGGCGATCCGCTCGTTTACTACGATCAGCTCTCGAATCGGTGGCTGGTGAGTCAGTTCGCGTTCGCCGTCGACGCATTCGGCAATGTGCGTCCGCCCACCTCTGGTCAGTTCAAAGGCTACTGGCAATGTGTCGCGGTCTCGGTGACGTCTGATCCAACTGGATCGTGGTATCGGTACGCATTTCCAAGCCAGGACCCGAACAATGGCAACGCCTGGATCTTCAATGACTATGGCAAAGGGGCGATCTGGTGGGATGCGTTCTATGTGACCGCAAATCAGTTCGATCTCACGCAGCCGGCCGCCAATCAGTGGTACGGCGCGGGCGTCTATGCGTATGACCGCAACGCAATGGTCAACGGCAACGCCTCCGCCTCGTACATCTATTACAACCTCGGCGTGAACTACGGCGGACTGCTGCCGACCGATATTGACGGCGCAGTGCCGCCGGTGAACGGCACGCCGGAAATGATGTGGTCGTTCGATAACACATCGACGGGGTGCGGCGCTGCAGCAGCATCCGGCTGTCTGCAGATGTGGCGATTCAAGCCGAACTGGACGACGCCGGCGAACTCCGAGTTTCGCGGCGTATTGACTGGAACGCCCGGCTCCGGCGCTCCGCTGATTCTGCAGACGAACCCCATCACGGTGCCGTGCGCTGCGTTCACGCGCGGCGCATGCATTCCGCAGAGCGGCACGACGAACAAGGTTGAAGCGCTCGGCGATCGTCTTCTCGAGCGCGTCTCGTATCGCAATTTCATGGATACCGCCACACCGCACGAAGCCGTCGTGCTGCAGCATGGCAATGATCCAGGCGTCGCGAACAATGAGTCGGATATCCGCTGGTATGAGATCCGCGATCCCAATGGAACACCTTCGATCTATCAGCAGGGCGACACTGCGCCGCTCGACGGCAAAGCGCGCTTCGGTGGCAGTATCGCGATCGATCGCAACGCGAACATCGGTCTGCTCTATCACCGCTCGAGCAGCTCACAGGTGCCAGAGATCATGTTCACCGGACGCGTGCCGAGCGATCCGCTCAACACGATGCAGGCGGAGTCATCGGTGCCTACGAACGCGCGCGTCGCATGGACGGGATCGACGCGCTGGGGCGATTACTTCAGCATCAATGCCGATCCCGGCAACGATTGCACGTTCTACGGCTTCGGCATGTACGCATCGGCTGGCTCGACGTGGAACACGCGGGTCTTCAACTTCACGATGCCCGGCTGCACGAACTGCACTGTGCTGGCGACGCCAACGGGTGTCACTGCGGCGTCGATCAATCCCAATGACAACCGCATTACATGGAACGCGGTCGCTGGCGCGAATTACTATGTCTATCGCGCCGACTCAACGTGTCCTAATGGCACGTTCCGCAGGCTCACGGTCAGTCCGGTGAGCGGCACGACCTACGACGACACGATGGTCGTTCCGGGCACGACGTACTACTACCAGGTCTCCTCAGTCGATTCCGCAACAGGCATCTGCGAGTCCGTACGTTCGGGCAGCGATACGAGTCCGTGCGGTGCTGCATCCGTGACGACTGCTGCATGCGCGCCGGCCGCGGTTCCGACGATTACATCGGTCGTCGGTGGTCCGGGCGGCGGACAAATCACCGTGAACTGGAGTGCCGTCGCTGGTGCGACCGGCGGCTATCGCATCTATCGCGCGAATGGTGCATGCCCGGGTAATACGTACGCACAGGTGGGCACGGTTGCAGCCGGTGTGACGACCTTCACCGACTCGACCGCGACCGCTGGCGCGACGTATTCATACAAGGTTGCATCGGTGGTTTCGCCGAACTGCGTTTCGGCAATGTCCTCCTGCATGGCGGGCACTGCTCCAACCTGCACGACTCCTGGCGTCCCAAGCGGCCTTGCCGCGACAACGCCTTCCAACAACACGATTCATCTTGCGTGGAGCGCGGGCTCGCCGGCCGGCGCGACATACAACGTCTATCGCTCGACCGGAACGTGCGCAGCGGGAACATTCACGCTGCTCATGAGCGGCATCGCGAGCACGTCTTATGACGACACTGGTCTCATCGGTGGGACCGCGTATTCCTACAAAGTCGCGGCGGTCGACGCGTCCGGCAACTGTGCATCGGCACAGTCGTCCTGCGTCAACGCGACGGCAACCGGAGGTCCGGGACTCGCATCGCGCGGCAAGACGAACTTCTCGCGACCCGAGGACACGACGACCAGCACGAATGCGACGAGGTGGGTGTATAGCAGCGGTGCTTCGGTACTCATCCCGCCTGGTGTCGGCTCCGTCTATGCGGTCGGCAATGATCGCGTCCTGCATGGACTCGTTGGCGGAACGACGGGCGGGGGTGCGTGGCCAGCGGGATGGAATCCATGGATGGCCAACGCGCCGTCGCAGGCGCGACCGCCCGTTCCCTCGATTCCCATCGGTATTCACTCCAAAGAAGTTTTCCTCGGCGCGCAGGATGGCAAGGTCTACGCGATCGATGCGAACGACGGCTCGCTGATCTGGAAGACGAGCAGCGCACTGGGCGACATGGTGCAGGCCGCGGTTGGGGGGATTTTTACTGCATACGGCGGGGCGTTCGATCTGCTCGTTGCGGGAACTCGCAATTCGAGCAGTGTGAATAGCCTGTACGGGCTCGATCCCGTGACCGGTACGACGAAGTGGATCTTCAACAACGGAGGCGGGGCCTCCGGCATCGGGATCATCGCCGGCGATCCGTTCTTCGACTATGCGTCGGTGAATCCGGCCAAGAATAAGGTCTACTTCACCAGCCGTACGATGAGCGGCGGCAGCAATGGAAGCGTATGGTGCCTCGACATCACGGCGAATTCCGCGACGATCTGCACGGAACCCGGCGCGTCGTGGCCGGTTGCCATCGGCGACATCGACAGTGCGCCAACGCTCTTCAATAACAGGATCTATGTGGGCACGAACAGTGGTGTCGTCTACTGCCTCAATTCACTCACAGGGGCGACGATCTGGACTCAGTCCGTCGGCGATGGTCCGATCAAAGGTTTCGTCGATCCTGACTGGATGGCGTTCTCGCTGCCTTATAAGTTGTTCGTCGCGACGAGCACGAAAGTGTCTGCGTTGACCGACAACGGCGCGAGCGCGTCGCTGGCATGGAGCCAGGCCATTGCGTCGCCCTCGATTCCGCTTTACACGGGCTCGGCGCTTTATGCCGGATCGTCGGACGGAAAGCTCTATGAATTATCGAATCCATCCGGTGTGCCGTCGGTGAAGTCGGTCGTTCTCGGTGCCGGTACGTATGCAGTAGGCAGTCCTTCGTATGACTTCGCGAATGGCGTCGCATACGTCGGAACGGATCAGGGGAAGCTGTACGCCGTCACGATTCCCTTGCCGTAAGGAAGGAGACCCTCTTGAAGACCACGATGCGATCGATTCCTTTGTTGCTTGCCGCGGTCATCGCGGCACCGCTGATGTCCGCGCCGAAAGCCGATAAGAAGTGCCTGGCCGTCGTGGTCGGGTCGCCGCAGTCGCTGTCGAACAAAGGCAACAGTGCGGCGGAACGTGAATTCGAGGGAGGCATCGCGACGTTTTCGGCGACGAAGGTTCTGGACATCGAATTCGCGATCGTCTTCGCGCCGTCCGTGGCGAATCAGTTCTCGAACGCACACCCCGTCGAGTTCCGCGTCTACACGCCACAAGGGAATCTGTACGAGTCCATCTCCGTGCCCGTTACGAACGACAAGAAGAGAGCAGGGGAGAAGCATCGCGTCGCGAGCTATCCCGATCTCATACCGATTCAGGTTCTACAGCCGATTACTCACGGCGGAGGCTCGGGATGGTTCGCGCACGTGACGCTGCCCGTGGCAGGCACGCCAATCGTCAGCAACTCACTGTATGGAACGTGGTCGGCGGAAGCGCTCGTGGAAGACGAGGTAGCGCCGTGCAGTCAACGCGCACGGTTCACGATGACGCAATAACCGCTCAATCCATCAGCCACAGGCGCCGCGCCGCGCCCAACACGCGCCGCGTGTACAACAACGGGAGAGAAGCGCGCCGCGTCGCTCCGTACTTCTGCATCACATATGCTGCCGGTGGGAACAGATGTTCGCGGAGGAGCTGCAGCTTGCGCCGGAGTCCATGCGTTTGACGCAGATCATCCACAAATTCGGTGATTGCTCCCGGCGGCGGAAACGAAGGAGCTGGCTGTCCGCGGCCGAACCAGCACAGTGCGAGGGCGATGGCTGCGTCGAGCTCGAAATCGATTCTGCTCGTACGTGCTCGCCTGGCGACAGCGTCGAGCTCTTCGATGTTCATCGATTGATGCAGGAGATAGATGTCGTACAACCAGATGAGACGTTCCTGCCCGCGATGATGACCGGCCAGGTGCAGCGCGGCGATGAGCAACGCATCGGAGGGCGACGGCATCCGCACAGTGCCCTGCAAGGGAATTCCGCGATTCCAGAGCTCGTCGAAGGAGAGCACATCCGCGTAGCGCGGCCGGTTCGACAGGGCAAAATGCAGGTCGATGCAGTGACGAAGTCCGGCGGCGTCGACACGTGTCCACATCCGCTGCCGGCTCGCGACGACGCCGCCAGAGTTTGGCTCTTGAGCGAAACCAGCGGCTTCCAGCGTGCGTGACGCGCGATCCGCGTGCCGGGGAGAGACGAACATGTCGGCATCGCATCGCGGCCGGAGCGAGGTGTGCACGTAATGCGTACGCGACAGCGCGGCTCCCTTGATGAGGAGCGCAGGGATCGCGGCGTCTGCCATCCGCGTGATCACGTCGTCGACGGCGCGCGTTCCGATGATGTCCATCATCGTCATCGTGCGCGCGCGTTCGCGGATTGCCGCGCTCGCGTCCCAGCGCGGGATCAGATCGCGATTCTGTCGAAGCTGCCACGCGATCAGCGGCGTCGCTCCATTCGTATCCGCGGCATGCGCTATCTCTTCGGCATCGATGTGCATCGGGAGCTCGACTGTGCGGCCAAGCATCAGCGAAGCGAGAAGGGGAGTCAGATCGCTCATTGGTAGGAAGCCTCGAGCGCGGACTCCGTGATGTTGAGCGGCGTATAGCGGGAGACGTGCGCCGGGTCATCGTTGACGACGAGGCCCTCGACTTCCAGCCACGCGTGCCCCGGGAAAAGCGCAGGTTTGCGACCGATGCCGATACGGAGTCGTGCGTCGACACCGCGCCGAAGAAGCATCCGCTGCAGCGCGAGCGAACGGTGGAGGCAGTTGTGCGCGAATGGAGTACGCGACGCAACGTGCCGGAAGACGCGAATCACGCTGGCCGGGTGACTCCTGAGGTCCTCACCGTGCTCAGCCAGTGTGCCGCGCAAAGCGCGGCGAGGGGAGATCCGGAGAAGGAGACGAACCCACGCAAGCGTGAGGAACGACTCCGCCGCGACGAGCGGGATGAGGAGCACGATGACTCGAAAACCACCATCGGAGCTCATTGCATTTCAAACTTGTCGGCGCCGATCACCATACCGCTCGGGTCGGCACGCGAGGCGACCTCTGCCGCTGATCAGACGTGAGATCGTGCCGAAGATGAGTACGCAACGCTTTATCGCCGGGCTGCTGCACCGGCGACGTTAACCGATCGCTGCAGCGACGAGCGCCTGCTGCTGCTCTTCGTGGCGGTGATGCGAACCCGTTGCCGGGGCGGCGGCGATCGGGCGGCCCACGTAGTGCAGCTTCTGGTTAGACCCGAGCAGTGACGTCAGACGCTCGTGCAGGAACGGCCAGGCGCCCATGTTTCGTGGCTCGTCCTGGACCCACACGATCTCCGTCGCGTTCGGATACGCGCGCAGCGCGTCCGCGATCATCGGCTGCGGGAAGGGGTAGAGCTGCTCCAGTCGGATCAGCGGCACGTTCGCGGTCGCTTTGTCTCGGGCGGTCTTGAGGTCGTAGTAGACCTTGCCGGTTGTCAGCACCACGCGCTTCACTGATGCCGCATCCGAAACCTGATCGAGCAGCACCGGCTCGAATCTTCCGCCCGTCAACTGGTCCAGCGCCGACACTGCCTGCGGATGCCGCAGCAGCGACTTCGGCGTCATGATGATCAGCGGCTTGCGCGGATCGTTCTTCATCTGCCGCCGCAGCGCGTGGAAATGCTGCGCCGGCGTCGTCGGATAGACGACCTGCATGTTCCCTTCGGCGCACAGCGTGAGGAACCGCTCGAGACGCGCCGACGAATGCTCCGGTCCCTGACCTTCGTATCCGTGCGGCAGCATCATCACGAGTCCGCAATGCTGGCCCCACTTCTCTTCAGCGGACGAGAGGAACTGATCGATGATGATCTGCGCGCCGTTCATGAAGTCGCCGAACTGCGCTTCCCAGATCACGAGCGCACCTGGATCGACGACCGAGTAGCCGTACTCGAATCCGAGGACGCCATACTCCGACAGCAGCGAGTCATACACCGCGAAGTTCACTTCGGCTTCTGCCTTGTTGTACTCCGTGGTCGTCGTCGGATCGAACTCCGCGACATGTCCCGTCGCCAGTTCGTTCAAGGGCACGTAACCCTTGCCCGTCGTCGAGTCGAAGAGGATCGCGTGACGCTGCGAGAACGTGCCGCGTCCTGAGTCCTGTCCCGACAACCGCACGCGATATCCATCGAGCATCAGCGAGCCGAACGCCATCAACTCGCCGAACGCCCAGTCGAACGGCTCTTTCCCCTCCGCCATCGCGCGGCGCTTCGTCAATACCGGCTTGAGCTTCGCGTGTGGCGTGAAGCCTTCCGGCGTGTTCGTCAGCGCACGGCCGACGGTGTCGAGCTGCTCCTGCGTGATCGACGTATCCGGCGAAGGCTGCTTCTGGAAGCCGGTGATCTCTTCATCGGTCCAGAGCGGATCGCGCTGCGGATGCGGCATGTCCGCTTCCTTCGTTCGATCGAACGCTTCCTGCAGCTTCGCCTGGAACTGATCGAGCCACTCCTCCGCTTCCTTCGGATCGATGTCGCCCTTGCGCAGCAGCTGCTCGGTGTAGATCTTGCGCACCGAGCGATGCTCCTTGATCAGCTTGTACATCTTCGGCTGCGTCAGAGACGGCTCATCGCCTTCGTTGTGACCATGGCGGCGATAACACACCATGTCGATGACCACGTCCTTGTGGAACTGCTGGCGGAAGTCATACGCCAGCTTCATCGCGCGAATGCACGCCTCGGGGTCATCGCCGTTCACATGGAAGATCGGCGCCTGAACCATCTTTGCGACGTCTGTCGCATACACCGATGAACGCGCCGACTCGGGACCGGTCGTGAAGCCGATCTGATTGTTGATGACGACGTGAATCGTGCCGCCGGTGCGATAGCCCGGCAGTTGCGAGAGGTTCAACGTTTCGGCGACGACACCCTGACCGGCGAATGCAGCATCGCCGTGCAGCAACACGGGCAGAATCTTCTTCCGCTCCACATCGCCGCGCAGCTTCTGCTTCGCGCGCGCCATCCCTTCGACGATCGGATCGACCGCTTCGAGATGCGACGGATTCGACGCGAGCGTCAGATTCATCGTCGAGTCGCCGGGCGCCTGATGCACACCGTCGGCGCCGAGGTGGTACTTGACGTCGCCGGAACCTTGCGCGGTGTTCGGATCGATGTCGCCTTCGAACTCGTGGAAGATCTTCTCGTACGACTTGCCTAGGATGTTCGCCAGCACGTTGAGGCGGCCGCGATGTGCCATGCCGATCACGGCTTCTTCGACGCCATCGGTCGTCGCCTCATTGAAGAGGTAGTCGAGCATCGGGATCAGCGTCTCCGCTCCCTCGAGCGAGAAGCGCTTGTGGCCGACGTACTTCGTATGGAGGAAGCGCTCGAACGCTTCCGCGTCGTTGAGCTTCATCAGGATGCGGCGCTTCGTCGCGAGATCGAGCGGCTGCTTGTTGCGCTGCGGCTCCATGCGGTCCTGCAGCCAGCGCTTCTGCTTCGTCTCCTGCGTGTGCATGTACTCCGGACCGATCTTTCCGCAGTACGTTTCGCGCAGCGTGTCGAGGATGTTGCGCAGCGTCTCGATGGGCTTGCCGCAGAAGCCGCCGCAGACGAATTCGCGATCGAAGTCCCACAGCGTGAGGCCGTAGTACGACGGATCGAGCTCCGGGTGGCGCGCGACTTTGTAGTCGAGCGGATCGAGATCGGCGAGGAGATGTCCGCGCACGCGATAGGCGTTGATCATCTGCAGCACTGCAGCTTCGCGCGCGACGACTTCGTCTTCCGTCGCGCGATGACGCGCGCGGTCTTTCGCCCAGCGCACAGGTTCATACGGGATGCGGAGATCGCGATAGATGTCGTCGAAGAAGTTGTCGTTGCCGAGGAGCAACTCGTGGACGCGCTTGAGGAACGCGCCCGATTCCGCGCCCTGGATGATGCGATGGTCGTACGTCGACGTCATCGTCATCACTTTCGAGATCCCGAGATCGGCGAGTACCGAGGGATCGCTCGCGGAGTATTCGGCGGAATAGTCGATCTGGCCTGTCGCGATGATCGTGCCCTGCGTCGGCATCAATCGTGGAACCGATGCCACGGTGCCGATCGTGCCGGGATTCGTCAGCGAGATCGTCGTGCCTTCGAAGTCGGAGATCTCCAGAGCGTTGTTGCGCGCCTTGCGGACGATGTCGTTGTAGGTCTTGAGGAATTGCGCGAAGTCCATCGACTGCGCACGCTTGATGTTCGGAACGAGCAGCGAGCGCGTGCCGTCCTTTTTCTCGATGTCGATCGCGATGCCGAGGTTGATGTCCGGGCGATCGTTGCGCGTCGGAGTGTTGTCGTGGATCGAGAACGCCGCGTTCATCCGCGGCTGCTCTTTCACCGCCTTCACGATCGCCCACGCGATGATGTGCGTGAACGAAGCCTTCGACTGGCCGATCAGCGTCAGATGATTGTTGATGACGCGGCGGTTCTCTTCGAGGACTTTGACCGGGATGTTGCGGACGCTCGTCGCCGTCGGGACGGTGAGCGAGGCTTCCATGTTCTGGACGATCTTGGAGGCGGCGCCGCGGAGGGCGACGGGCGTGCCGTGCAGGACAGGCGCCTCGCCTGTCGGTTTGGGAGCGGGGGCGGGAACGGGTGCAGGTTTTGGCGAGGGCGCCGATTGGACAGGCGAGGGCGCCGATTGGACAGGCGAGGGTGCCTGTCCTACACCCTCCTCTTCGTCGATGGGCGGTTCGTAATCGGCGAAGAATTCGCGCCAGCTGGCGCTCACCGTTTCCGGATTCAAGCGCCACTTTTCGTACAACTCCTCAATGAAGGCGATATTTGCGCCGTAAGTCTGGGTGACAGTCATAGTTGTTCAGTGCTGAGTTCTGAGTTCTGAGTTCTGAGTGCCGGGTGAAAAACGATTTATATCGTAGTCTGAGCCTTGACTCAGAACTCAGTACTCAGTACTCAGAACTCAGTACTCAGTATTCTTTTCCACGACGGTGTGCGACAGCGACGTCAGTCCGAGCCAGCCGAGGCCCGCTGCGAAGCCGCCGAGGACATCCGATGGGAAGTGAACGCCGAAGTAGACGCGCGAAAATCCGACGCTGAGGATCGTGATTCCGGCGAGCGTGTGCACGAACGATTGCGTCGCGGCAGAGCGGCGCTGCACGAGATGGTGCGCGACGATGGGATAGGTCGCCGCCGAGAGTAGCGAGTGGCCGCTCGGGAAGCTGTGCGACCTCGGCAGCTTGATGCGGCGAGCCAGTTCCTGCGGACGCTGGCGCTGAAAGATGTTTTTGAGAATCGTGTTGATGGCCATGGCGCCGCCGGTGGAGATGACGACGGTCCAGGCATCCTGCTTTCGTCCGCGGCGCAGCATGGTGATTGCGGTGATGCCGGCGATTCCGCCGATTGCTGCATGCGAGCCGAGCTGTGTAATCGCATGAAGCGTGCGCGTCAGCGCGGGGTTGTCGATGCGATGCACGGTCTCCATGATGATGTCGTCGTATTGCTCAGCACGCCCTTCGACGACATGGTCCGCCTGTTTCTTGAAAAACCAGAAGGCGATCGCGGCCAGAGCAACGCCGCCCGACGTGCCGATGGCGTGGGGGAGGAATCGGTGGCGGCGGCGGTCAGGTTTGGTCGGCTCTTTCTTCACGGCTCGCGATTTAATCATGGGTGATCACGCAGTTGCGCGGGCTCACTTGATCACTTTGCACGTCCTTCGCAATACCATCCCATCGATGGAAAGTAACATCGTTCGCTGCGCAACTTGTGGTCAGGCGAATCGCGTGCCTGATCTCGCCTCGGGCAAGACGGCCGTGTGCGGCAAGTGCAAGGCGCCGCTGATTGCGGGCGCTGACGGACATCCGATCGATGTCACTGATGCCACCTTCCGATCGACGATCGCAAAAGGGCGCTATGTCGTCGACTTCTGGGCCGCGTGGTGCGGGCCATGCCGCATGATCGCGCCCGTGCTCGAGGAAATCGCGCGCGAGCAGAGCGGCGTCCGCGTTGCGAAGCTCGATGTCGATTCCAATCCCCGCACGTCCGCCGAATTTCGTGTGCAGGGGATTCCGCTGCTCGTCTTCTTCAAGGATGGACAGGAGGCGGGGCGCCTGGTGGGCGCGCATCCGAAGCACAACATCGAGGCGGCGATCCGGCAATACCTCGCATGACGCGCGATGGCGAACTGACGCTGTTCGCGAAGAAGGTTCTGATCGTCGTCGCCTTCGGAATCGCGCTCGCGATGCTTTGGGTCGCGCGCGAAGTCCTGCTGCTCATCTTCATCGCGGCGATCATCGCCGCGGGGATCAGCCCGGTGGTGAAGCGATTGCGGGTCGCGGTTCGCTTCCGTTTTCATCGCAACATTCGCCGCGGCACCGCCGTCGTGCTCGTCTACGTCCCCTTCGTGGTGATCGTGACGGTGCTCGCCATCATCGCACTGCCCAGCTTTCTCGCGGAGACGCGAACGCTGGTCACGCAACTGCCGTCGCTGCTCGAGAGGAATGTCGTCGCGCCGCTCGAACGATGGCTGCCGATGGTTGGCGTGCGCGCACAGTTGCGCTCCGGGCTGCAAATGGCCGCGGGACACGTCGTCGGCGTGGTGCGTGGTACGGCCACCGTATTCGCGTCACTCATCGCGTTGCTGTTCATGATCGTCTACATGTTGATCGACGGAGAGCGGCTGCTGAATCTGTTTCTCCTGCTCTTCCATCCCGACGTGCGCGCGGAGCAACAACAATTGATGACGCGCATCGGCCGCCGGATGACGTCGTGGCTGGCAGGTCAGTTGATCCTGTCGCTGATGATGGGCTTCGCCGTGTTCGTGACGCTGCTCATCCTGCGGCTGCCCTATGCGTTGCCGCTGGCGTTGCTCGCGACGGCGGGGGAGGTGGTTCCGATCATTGGTCCGATCGTGGCGACGACTCCGGCTCTGGCGATCGCGATCCTGCATTCGCGATGGCAGTTCTGGTCGTTGCTGATCGTCGTGATCGTGTTGCAGAAGATCGAGAACCTCCTGATCGTGCCGCGTGTGATGTCGCGTCGCGTGCAGATCTCGCCGCTCGCCGTGTTCATCGCGTTCATGGTGGGTGGGGCGCTGCTCGGGATCATCGGAGCGCTGCTCGCGGTGCCGGTCGCCGCGATCGTGCAGGTTGCGTTCGATGAGGTGTTCGTGCGGAGGCGGGAACGGCGTCAGAACGCCGTGCGGCCGGGCACGCTGATCCGGCGAGGGTAAGTCTTCAACAGCCGCACGTGCCGCGAACGCGGATCTTCTCCTCCCGCTTTCCTTTACGAACCGTCAGCGTTCCTTCGACATCGTAGTATTCACAGTCGTCTTTTTCCGGGCAGCCGAGCTTGATCTTCGTTTTTGTCAGCGTGACCTGATAGCGCTCATTCGCGTAACGGATCGGGCCTTCGCCATCCCATGCATCCTGGTGTGGACTAACCAGCGGGAGCCACACATCCTGATGGTCGAGATTCATCAGCGCGGGGCCGCCATCGCCTTCGGCAAAAAAGAGCGGTTTGTGCGATTTTTGAAAGAAAAGACAGCCGCATTTTTCAGTGGCGCGCGTATCGACGATGGGTGCGACGAGCCGAAGCATGAGAAATACGAAGAACATACGGGCCTCCGCATCTTCTACAATAGATTGATCCAAGACCGATGAAGCTTCCAATCGTCGACTCCATGATGTCCCTCGTTCGTAAGCAGGGAGGGGGCGCTCCTCGCCGTGATCGCGACGAGCGGCTGCGGGCCGGCTTCGACGCGGCGCCAGTCGGACTCGCCTTCGCCACCACCGACGGCCACTGGCTCAACGTCAACGAACGGTTCCGCACCGTGATCGGCTACACGCGCGAAGAGCTCGCGCGCATTTCGCTCGACAGCCTCACGCATCCCGAAGATGCGAAGAAGGAGACGGCGATGATGCGGAAGCTGCTCGCGGGCGAGCTTGATAGCTATCGCGTCGAGAAGCGCGTGATGGACAAGCGGGGCAAGTATCGCCCGCTGACGATCAACGCGGTCTGCGTCCGCTCGGAGAGTGGCGAACCGGAGTTTCTCGTTTACGTCGTCGAGGAAACGCCCGGCGCGCAGAAGGAAGCACCGCGCGAAACCTCGATCGATCGCGGCTCTGCATGGATCATGGATCAACTGCCGGACGTCTGCATCATCCGCTCCGACGATCGCGGATTGATCACAGGTTGGAACACGGGAGCCGAGAACATCTTTGGTTATAAGCGCGACGAGATCCTCGGCAAGAATCGCCGCATCCTCTATCGCGACTCCGATGGCTGGGAAGGAAAGCCGACGAGTCAGCTCAACAACGTAGCGGAAACCGGCCGCCTCGAGTTCGAAGACTGGCGTGTGCAACGCGATGGCAATCACGTGTGGGTGAAGTGCGCGATCACGCCATTCCGTCCGGACAATGGTCCGGTCAAGGGCTACATCGAAGTCGTCACGAAGCCGGTAGGTGGTGCACTCGGTATCGACCTCTCGCACCTGAAAGACAACAAGGACAAGAAAGCCGCGGACGACAAGAAGTCGGCGGAACTGCGCCAGATCATCGAGGCGCTGCAGGCCGAAGTCGCGCTCCAGAAGCGGAGGGAAGAGTCTCTGCGCGATGCACTCGAACAGGTTCGGGTGATGGGCGAAGAGACGTTGAATGAGCTGAAGATCATGACGGTCGCGCTGCGCAAGGAGATCGAGCGCCGCAAGGCCGCGGAAGATGAGCTGCAGGTTGCCAACCGCCGCCTCGAGGCGGCGTCCCAACCACTCGTTGCAGCGCCGGCCGCCCCACCGCTGCCGATCGTCGTCGAAGAAGAGATCCTGCACCTCACGCAGCCGCAGCCCTCCAAGATCTGGCGCGCGCTCATGGGAAAAGCTCCGGCTGAGCTGCTCGTGCAGTACGCAACCGATCAACGCAGCGGCACGCTGATGCTCGTCAGCGGCGAGCGCGAGCGCGAGCTGAGCTTCGAGAAGGGGAAGATCTTCTCCGTCGCGTCGAAGAATCCTGCGAACTTTCTCACACAGCGCCTCATCGAGCTCGGATACATCACCGAGGAGCAGCGTCAGCGCGCGCTCGAGATCAAGCAGCACACGCAACTCGCCCTCGGCCGCATCCTCCTGATCCTCGGCGCCATCACGGAGGAGCAGCTGATCGAAGTGATGCGGTCGAAGATGGAAGACGAGATCGTCGAAGTCTTCGAGTGGAAGGATGCGAAGTATGCATTCGTCGAGGGAAACGCGGCTGCGTTGCAACTGGTGCCGCTTCGCATCGAGGTCGCACCTCTGATCCTCAAGAGAATGAGGACCGAGGCGGCGACGCCGGCACTCGTGCAGGAAGCGCTCGATACCGATGAGGATTTGACGATCAACCTCGAGGAGCCGGCGGCGCCGGAGCCTGTCATTCTGAGCCGCGAAGACGGCGAAGAACCTCCTGCCGAAGCTCCGACAGAAGTGTCCTTCAGCGTACCCGCGCCTCAGGATGACATCGAAGAAGAGCCGCTGCCCATGCTCTTTACCGAGGCACCCGTCGCTCCGTCCGAGCATGTCGCGGTTCTCCAACCGAGCGATGCACTCTTCATCGCCTCGCCGAAGTCGAAGAAGTTCCATCATCCCGGCTGCACCGCCGCGAAGAAGATCGCCGAGGACACTCGAATCTTCTTCATGGCCGAGGAGCAGGCGAGGAACGCAGGGTTCGAAGCCTGCCGCCTCTGCTTCCGGTAGACTCGCAGGCAGCAGTCGGCAGGCAGCAGGCAGCGGACAGCAGGAGCGGACCCGAGGATTCTCCTGCTGTCCGTTGTCTGCTGTCTGCTGACTGTATCTGGAGGGTGTGATGCATCGACTTCTTCGTGTGATCGCGGCGATCTCTGTTTTTTGTGCGCTTCCGTTGCTGGGTCAGCAGCAGACGCAGTGGTTCTGGGGAGCGAAGCTCGAGTTGCGCGCGAATTATCGCGATTCCGATCGTGAGGCGTTCCGCACTCGCTTCGCGATCACGCCGACGCTGTTCGCGGTGGAGAAAACGGTAGATCCCGGACACCACGCGGAGCTCAGCGTCGCGCAGACGAAGCTCGACCTCGGCTACGGCAAGTGGTTCCTGGCACATGCACAAGTTCATGTGCAGGACAAATATCGCCGCAATCCGACGAGTGAAGACAGAAAGATCGACGCGGACGAACTGTACGTTCGCTTCGGCGACAAGCCGGAGTTCCTGGAGCGTCCGGAGCACACCTCGTTCTTCGCGCAGTTCGGCAAGGCGCCGAAGATGGAGCGGCAGCCGGTGCGGCTCCTCGAGAGCTACGGCCTCGCGGCAACGGCGTTCAATCGGATGGAAGATGTGCAGGCGCTGATCGGCGGCACGATCGGGCGCAATTTCTATTGGCGCTTTCAGGCCGCGAACGGCAATCCGGTCTTTCTACGCGATCCCAACGCGCTCGCTGGCGACAACGGCGTGCGCGGACTGCGCGATACACCGCCGCACACGAAGCTCGGCTCCGGCATTCCGATCATCTACAACGCGGAAACTGAGGGCTATTTCTTCGACAGGAGTCACGTGCAGTATGGCGAGGGGCTCGGCTATCGCTGGGCCAATGAGGATCAGTCGGCGGGATTCGATTTCATCGGGTTCCATTACGAGCGCGATCTCGCGGATCGCGAACAGCTCACGGGTACGTTTTATGGTGGTGATCTCGATCTGCTCAATGGTCCCGAGGGGCTGCCGATCAAGGTGACGCTGCCGATTCACGGACGGAAGAAAGAAGAGACGGGCGCACGCCTGTACACGGAGTGGCACGGACTCACGACGATCCTGCAGTATACGAAGCAGAATCTCGCGGGGCTGCATCGCTCGGGCTACGAAGGTGAGTTTGGCTACAAGCTGCCGATTGGGCGCGGACCCGTGCAGTGGATCCAGCCAACGGTGCGCGTGAGCGGACTGCAGAACACGTTTCGCGCTGCCGCTGACAAGCGCTTTCCGGCGCCGAGCTTCTGGTGGCCGTGGACGAAGATCGACTACGGATTCCGTGCAGGACTCGGGCACGGAGTCGACATCACCGCCGAGCGCGCCAAGCACAACATCGGCGCACCGCGGAAGATCCATGAGAATGAGACGCTGGTGACGGTTCGCGTGAAGATGGGATGAGTTTTGGGCGCTGGGGTGCTGAGGTACTGGGGCGCTGGGTGGATGGATGACGTCCGATACTCTCGAGATCGACGACGTGCCGTGGCATCGCATCGTGCATTTCTATGGACGCTGCGATGAGGTTCCGGCGTGGATCCGCGATCTCGCAAGTGACCGCTCGGGTTCTGCAGAGAAGATGCTCCTGCAGAACCTCGAGCACCAGGATGGAGTGATTCAGGCGACGCCCGTTGCCGTCTATTTCGTCGTGCAAGCGTTGAAGGGTGGCCGGGTCCATGATCGCGCCGCCATCGAAAACCTGTTGCGCCGGATTCTCACTTCCGCACGATTTCAGCTCGAGAATAATGGCGATCCAGACGTTGCACCTACGATTCGGAACATTCTGGAGCCACAACACCGCTGGCCCGAGGATGATGAGGAGATCATCGTAGGCGCTGGGATTGGAGCGTCTCAGGAGAAATCTTTGCCGGCCGTCCCAGCACCTCGCCCCTCTAAACCGTGGTGGCGATTCTGGTAGGGACTCACTCGGGCTCGCAGTGGACGGGACATGTTGGCGGGGACCACCACGAGCCCTCGCGCCCGCGTACCCTCGCGCCCGGCCCCTCGCGACACGGCAGCCAATTTGCTCCTCCATGATCTGTGGAGGAAGCCAATGCGCAATGAAATGATCGGCGCGGTCGTGCGCCGCGTGCTGGAGCACCCGGAGTTCCGCGAGCGGCTGATGGAGAACCCTCGGGAGGCGTTGCGTGCTCATGGATTCGCGCTCGAGAAAAACGAGCTCGACGAGATCGAGCGAATCAGCTCGACGCTCGGCGAGAAGGGCCAGGACGTCGAGCAGAAGCTGATCAGCATCGCCGAGGCATACGGAATCCGGAAGCATTGACCGCGAACCCGCGAACCCCGCGTGCCCGCGAGCCCCGCGGGCCCGCGTAACCCTCAGCGTCCCTGTTTCGTCACAACCAACATCGGAATTTGTCTTCAGACAGGCCGGTTCGAATCCGGCGGCAAATGCCGAGCTATCAAGAAGTAATCTCACCGGACGAGGCCTCTTCAGGGATGAGAATCCGAACTGTTGTTGCTGCCAGCGCCATGCTGCTGGCTGCTCATGTCGTGCTCGCGGATACGCCAGGTGGACGCGCCGAAGCGCGCATGGTCTACGACCCCACTTACGCTCGCGTGATTCTGTTTGGCGGATCGACGCCAGTGGATTCCGCGACCAAAGTTACCTATGACCTCGATGACACGTGGGATTGGTATGGCGATCACTGGGTCCGCCGCTCCACGGCACATACTGCCGGAGCTCGCTCCGGCCATGCGATGGTCTATGACTCGAATCGCAGCCGCATCGTCGTTTTCGGCGGCCGCCGCACCGATGTCGTCACGAAGAACCAGAACGTCCTGAACGACACCTGGATCTTCAAGAACGGCGACTGGTCGCAGCTCGCCACTCCGAATGCGCCGCCCGCTCGTTCGGTTCCCGCCGCCGCATACGACAAAGTTCACGACCGCATCGTCCTCTTCGGCGGCAATACGATCTCCACGGACGGCAAGAACACGGTCAACCCCATTCACGACACCTGGGAGTTCGACGGTACCAACTGGACCCAGCGCGGCGGCGAAGGTCCGAAGCTGAGCAAGCCGACCATGGTGTTCGACGATGCAACCAATCAGGTCCTCCTTCTCGGACTCGATGAGAGCTCGACCTCGAAGACCGACACGCTGATGTACGTCTATGACGGCACGGCCGGAACGTGGACGCAGTTGAAGCCGGAAGGCCTCCCGACATGCGTGAACGAATCGCACGTCGCATTCGACGGCGAGACGAATTCGGTGATCCTCGTCGGCGGCGTCTGCACGACGTCCGACACGTCGGACACCACCTTCTCGTGGGACGGCACCAAGTGGACGAAGGTCGAGATCAAGAACGTGCCTGATCGCGCGTTCGGTGGTGCGATTGCGTATGACGCAGCACGTCAGACGCTGCTGCAGTTCGGCGGCACGATCGCGTTTGGTTCCGTTCGCACCAGCACGCTCGGCTTCACTGCCGGCGACTGGTCGACGATCATCGATACAGTTTCGCCGCTGCCGCGTTCTCTCCCGGTGATCTTCTCGTTCCCAGGCTCCAGCACGCTCTACCTCTACGGTGGCCACGACGAATCAACGGTGTACGACCAACTCTGGTCGTACGACCATGGTGCCTGGATTCCGCTGAACACCGGCAACAACTTTCCGACGGGCTGCACCCATGCCACTGGCGCATTCGACTCAGACCGTCAGCGCTTCGTGCTGGTCTGCTACGCGGGCAATGTGTGGGAATTCGACGGCACGACGTGGAAGAACAACAAGGATATGAAGCCGCTGCCGGATTCGCGCCGCTTCAGCAGCCTCGTCTACGACGCGACGCTCAAGAAGACGGTGCTGTTCGGCGGCTACAACGAGCTCGATTTCATCAACGATACGTGGTTGTGGAACGGCAGCACGTGGACGCAGGTGAAGAATCACCTTCCGCAGCTCAAGAGCTCCGCGACCATGTGGTACGACTCGACGTTGAAGAAGACCGTACTGTACGGCGGTCTCGGCCGCGACGACAAGAACTCGCGCGCTGAGCGGTACGCCGATATGTGGAGCTTCGATGGCAGCGGCTGGACCGACATGAAAGTCGATCCGGCAACGACGCCGGGGATGCGCTACGCCGCGACATCCACCATCGATCCGCGCAACGGTCATCTGCTGCTCTACGGTGGTCTCGTCTATACGAAAGATGCCAAAGGCGTCGAGTCGCAGTTCTATACGAAGGATCTGTGGGAGTGGAACGGTGCGAAGTGGACGCTCCTCTCGGCGGACAACGCTCCCGGAATCCGGGAGAACGCTGCATTCGTCTACGATCCTGCGAGCGATCGGATGCGTTTCTTCGGCGGCTTCGCCGGCAGATACTTCGGCGACCAGTGGCTCTACGATACCAAGACCGCGCAATGGCAGGCGCTGAACGAGTCGTTCACCTCGCCGCGGCGCAGGGCGCGGTAGTTTTCCGGCAGCAGACAGCAGACAGCAGACAGCAGGTTGGAGCGGGTTCGAAGAGCCCGCTCTTTTTCCAGGTGCGTACTTCTGCTGTCTACTGCCCGCTCTCTTCCAGTTGCGTACTTCTGCTGTCCGCTGCCTGCTGCCCGCTGCCTGCTGCCTGCTGCCCGCTGTCTGCTGCCCGCTGCCTGCTGCCCGCTGCCTGCTCCCTGCTGCCTGCTCTGATACACTCCCGCGCCCATGCAAATCGCGATTGGCGCCGATCACGGGGGCTTCGAGCTCAAGGAACAGCTCAAATCCTTTCTTCGCGATCAGGGACACGCCGTCCGTGATGTCGGCACGAGCAGCAAAGATCCCGTTGATTACCCGCGATTCGCGAAAGCGGTCGCTGACCTCGTCTCTTCCGGCGCGGTGCGCTTCGGCATCATGATCGATGGCGCCGGCATTGGCTCCGCCATGACCGCGAACAAGGTTCCGGGCGTGCTCGCCGCAGCCGCGTACAATGAAGCACTTGCGCGAAACAGCCGTGAGCATAATGATGCGAACGTTCTGACGCTCGGCGCCGGGCAGACCGGCATCGAGATCGCCAAACGCATCGTCGAAGTGTTTCTCACAACCGAGTGCACGGCGGACCGGCACCGTGCACGCGTCAACATGATTCGCGAGCTGGACAAAGGAGGGCGTGGCGTGAACCCCGGCAGTGACCTGTCGTCAGAAGATATTGCGCGGATCACCGAGAGGGTGAGGCAGATTCTCCAACAGGGGAATGCTGCCGCCGTACCCACTGCGAATCTGATTCCGCCGGACAAGGTCGCGAAGCTCATCGACCACACCGTCCTCAAACCCGAAGCAACTGCAGAAGACATCGACAAGCTCTGCGCCGAAGCAAAGACGTACGGCTTCTACTCGGTCTGCGTGAATCCCGTCTGGGTTCCGCGCGCGAAGGATCTCCTCCGCGGCACGAACGTGAAGGTCTGCGCCGTCGTCGGTTTCCCGCTCGGCGCGCAATCCTCCGAGATCAAAGTTCTCGAAGCGCGCCGCGCCCTGCGCGAAGGTGCCTCCGAGATCGACATGGTGATCAACATCGGCGCGCTGAAGAGCAAGGACGATCGCCTCGTCGCGCGCGACATCCGCGGCGTCGTCGAAGTCTGCGACGAAGCACGCGCGCTCTCGAAGGTCATCATCGAGACCGCACTGCTCACCGACGAAGAAAAGATCCGCGCATGCGAGCTGTCGATGAAGGCCGGCGCCGACTACGTGAAGACGTCGACCGGTTTCTCGAAGAGCGGCGCAACGGCGGAAGACATCGCGCTGATGGCGCGCACCGTCGCGCCGCGCAAGCTCGGCGTGAAAGCCTCGGGCGGCGTGCGCACGTATGAAGATCTGATCAAGATGGTCGCCGCGGGAGCCACGCGCGTCGGCAGTTCCAACAGCGTCAAGATTCTCGAGGAAGCCGCGCAGGCTTTCTCCGTGAAGAGGTGAGAAAGTGGGCGAGCTTCGCTGCTACGTATTCATCGACAGCCTTCAGCCGCAGTTCGCGTCGTTCCTCGGCACCGTCGCGCAGGGCTTCCTGCCAGTGCCGGGACAGGCGTCGCTCTTCGTTGAAGTCGCGCCGGGCATGGACATCATGCGCGTCACCGACGTCGCACTGAAAGCAACGGATGTGAAGCCGGGCATGATGATCATCGAGCGCATGTACGGCATGCTCGAGGTGCATTCGGATTCGCAGGCCGACGTCCGCCAGGCAGGCCGCGCGATTCTCGAATCGCTCGGGCTCAAGGAAGAGGATCGCCTCAAGCCGGAGATCACTTCCAGCCAGGTGATCCGCAACATCTCCGACTATCACTCGCAGCTCATCAACCGCACGCGGCACGGCGACATGATCATCCCGGGGCAAACGCTCTACGTGCTCGAGTGCGCGCCGGCGGGTTATGCCGCGATCGCAGCGAACGAGGCGGAGAAAGCGGCGAACGTCAACGTCCTCGAGGTCCGCGCCTTCGGCAGCTTCGGCCGCGTCTACCTCGGCGGCGAAGAGCGGGACATCGATGTCGGATATCGAGCGGCCGAGGAAGCGATCAACTCGATCTCGGGCCGTAAGGGAAAAGCGTAAGCGTGAGAGGTTTCGCGGATACGCGGTTGCGCGGGCTCGCGGTCGTTGCGATCGTGATCACCGCGAGCCCGCGAGCCCGCGCAACCGCGTGACCAGTTTGAAACGAGGAGGATTATTCAATGCCAGATGCACTCGGAATGATTGAGACCAGGTCGTTCGCGGCTGTCGTGGAAGCGGCGGATGCGGCGGTGAAGGCGGCGCGCGTGGAGCTCGTCTCGTATGAGAAGACCGGCGGTGGCTACACCACGATCGTCGTTCGCGGCGATGTCGCGGCAGTTCGCGCGGCATGCGACGCGGCGCAGACGGCCGCCGGCCGCGTGGGCGACGTCGTCGCCGTGCACGTGATCGCACGTCCGCACGACCAGGTCGACGCGGTGATGCCGCTTGGCCGGCCGATGACCGAAGGCAAGAAGAAGTAGGTGTACGACAGGCGCCCTCGCCTGTCGTGGTCCGTGGAAGAGACGGGACAGGCGAGGGCGCCTGTCCTACACACGAAAAAGGGAGTTCCATGCAACTCGCAAGAGTCGTGGGATCGGTCGTCGCCACCCGCAAAGAGGAGAGCATCACCGGGCTCAAGCTGCTGCTCGTCCGTCCGCTCGATGACGAAGGACGGGAGAGCGGCAACGCGATCGTGTCGGCGGACGCTGTCGGCGCAGGGCCGGACGAGATCGTCTTGATCGCGGCCGGCAGCTCCGCCCGTCAGACCGCCGCAACGGACAAGCGCCCGGTCGACTCCGTGATCATGGCCATCGTCGACAGTTGGAACGTCGGCGACAAGGTCAAGTACAAGAAGTGAGCTAGACGATGAGCCGACTCACGGATCAGGAAATCGACGCGATCGCCCAGAAGATCGCCGCGGATATCGCCGGCGGAAAGTCGTGGAGCGGGATTGCTGCTCCCCAACCAGCCGCTGCACCCGCTGCGGCAATCACCACCGGCCTCGGCGTCTTCGCAACGGTGGATGAAGCAGTCCGCGCGGCGAAAGCCGCACAGCCGCAGTTCGCCGCGCTGAAGCTCGCGCATCGCGCACGCATCCTCGAAGCGATGCGCAAGTCGATGCTCGAGAACTGCGAGACGCTCGCACGCGCCGCGCACGACGAGACCGGCTACGGGCGCTACGAAGACAAGGTGGTGAAGAACAGGCTCGTCACCGAGAAGACGCCCGGCATCGAAGACCTCGCACCGATCGCGACTTCCGGCGATCACGGCCTGACGCTGATCGAGCCCGCGCCATTCGGCGTCATCGGCGCGATCACGCCGGTCACGAATCCGACGTCGACGATCATCTGCAATTCCATCGGCATGCTCGCCGCCGGCAACGCGGTCGTCTTCAACGTGCATCCTTACGCGAAGGGCTGCTGCATGCAGACCATCGCGCTGCTCAACAAGGCGATCACCGGCGCGGGCGGACCTGCGAACGTGATCACGGGTGTTTCGAATCCGACGATCGAATCGGCGAATGAGCTGATGCGCCATCCGATGATCCGCCTCGTCGTCGTCACCGGCGGACCCGATGTCGTCAAGGCGGCGATGGGCAGCGGCAAGCGCGCGATCTGCGCCGGCCCGGGCAACCCGCCGGTCGTCGTCGACGAGACCGCCGACATCGACAAGGCCGCGATCGACATCATCATGGGCGCCTCCACCGACAACAACATCATCTGCACCGACGAGAAGGAGACGATCGCCGTCGCCTCGATCGCCGATGCGCTGATCGCGTCGATGGGCCGTCAGGGTGCGGTCGTCATCGGGAAGGACAAACTGCCCGCGCTCGAGAAAGTCGTGTTCAAGGAGATGCGCGGCCCGCGTCAGAAGGGTCGCATCGACAAGGACCTGGTCGGCAAGAACGCTTCGGTGCTGCTCGCGAAGATGGGTATGCAGGTGCCTGACTCGGTGCGCCTCATCGTGGCGGAAGTCGATGAGAACCATCCGCTGCTCTGGACCGAGCAGATGATGCCGGTGATGCCGGTGGTGCGCGTACCGAATGCCGACCGCGCGATCGACTTCGCGGTCGAGATCGAAGGTGGCAATCGCCACACCGCGATCATGCACTCCAAGAATCTGGACAATCTCAGCAAGATGGCGAAGGCGTGCGACTGCTCGATCTTCGTCAAGAACGGGCGCTCGCAGGCGGGGCTCGGACTCGACGGCGAAGGCTACTGCTCGTTCACAATCGCCAGTCCCACGGGTGAAGGTCTCACGGGGCCGCGCTCGTTCTCGCGCTGGCGCCGCTGCGTGGTCGTCGACCACTTCAGGATCACTTGATGAAGAAAACCTCCGCGCTCGCGGTCCTCGAGTTCGCAGACATTCCTGCGGGCGTGTGGGCCGTCGATGCGATTTTGAAGAAGGCGCCGATCGCGTTCGTGCGCGCCGGGACGGTGACGCGCGGACGCTACCTCGTGCTCTTCGGCGGCTCGACCGCCTCGACTGCCGAATCGCATGGCGAAGCACTCGCGACATGCGGCGGCACGATCATCGATCACACGTTTCTGCCCGATGTGCATCCCGCGCTGTTCGACGCGGTCTTCGGCAAGAAGCGCCGTTCGAACGGATCGCTGCTCATCATCGAGACGGAGACCGCAGCGTCCATCGTGCGCGCGGTCGAAGCGGCGATGAAGGGCACGCCAATCGAGCTCGTGGAAGTGCGGCTCTCCGATGTGGGCCTCGCGGGCAAGGGGATGGCGCTGCTCTCAGGCTCGCTGCACGATATCGACTACGCGGCGGAGCTCGCGGCACACGGCATTTCGAGCGCTGCGCCACCGCGCGGCTTCTCGCATCGCATCATCGCGGCACCGCACGACGTGGTCGAGCGCGACATCACCGCAACGACGCGCTTCGATGACGCGCCGCTGCTCGAGCTCGATGGAGAGTCTGCCTGATGCTGCTCGGACGCGTGATCGGTCAGGTCGTTCCGTGCATCGTCACGAAGGGACTCGAGGGCGTGCCGATGCTCATCGTGCAGCCCCTCGACAAGACGCTGCAGCCGAAGGGCAAAGCGATCGTCTGTGCCGATGCGACACGCATGGCAGGCGAAGGCGAGCTCGTGTCGTATGAAGGTGGACGCGAAGCCGCGATGGCGCTCGAGCCGTCGTTTGTCCCCGTCGATCACGCGATCATCGCCATCGTCGATGGAGTGAACATCGAGTCATGATCCTCGGACGCGTCATCGGCGAGATCCACGGAACGATCAAGCATCCGTTCTATGTCGGGAAGCGCCTGCTCGTGATCGAGAAACTCGATCAATACTGCAAGCCGCTCGGCGATTACCTGATCGCCGCCGACTCGGTAGGCGCAGGCGCGGATGAAACCGTGCTCGTCCTCGACGAAGGCAACGGCGCCAGACAGGTGCTCGACTCGAACGATGGCCCGGTGCGCTCCGTCGTCGTAGGAATCATCGACGACGTGATGTGCGAGTAGCACGACCACGGAAAATGTGCCGCATGACCCGTCAGGTTATTATTCGCGCCGTTTGCCTGTGACCGTTCGAGCTTCCTTCGCCCTTTACGGCGCCGCGATCGCCGTCGCCCTCGCACCGCTTCTGCAGCGTCGTACGACTCCTGGCGCGTTGCCGAGCGGTATCGCTGCGATGGGTTGGGACGCCGCGGGTCCGATGCGGCAATTCGCCTTCATCGTCGCGATGGCGCTGCTCTTCGGTGCTGCGGCCACGCTGGTTCGGCGCTACGTCGTCGAGCGCCAATGGGCGATGACGACAGCGTGCATTGCACTGGCGAGCGCGCCGATCACATTGATGCACTTCGGCAATGTCCGGCACGTTCTTCTGCATGGCGTCATTGCAGCCGCCGTCGTGTTCCTGCGCCACATCGACATGAGGTTCTCGCGCGCCGACATCGTGTTGTTGCCGGTTGCGCTGGCGTATTACTTCGCATTTCTCGATCTCGATTTCGGACACACGCCGGCGGCGACGCTGCTTCGCGCGGCGGGGGCAACGCTGGCGTTGCGCATCGCCGCCGCGAAGTGGTCCCGTCTGTCGAAGCCGGCGTATGCGTTTGCAGCGGCACCGCTCGCGTTCGTCGTGCAGATGCAGTGGGTGCGGCCGGGACCCGCCGGCGTGATCGTCGTGCTGTGGCTCACCATCGTTCCGTTTCTGCTCGCGCGTGCAGTGACCGAGGAGCGATTGAGGCGCTTCGCGATGTGGATTGCGTATCCGATCGCGGTCGCAGCCTACTCGCTTGCGCTGCTCAGCATCGTCGAGCCGCCGCATGTCGACTTCTTCGAAGATGGTCACGATCTGCAGCCGGCGAACGAGATGCTGCGCGGCAAGGTGCTGTATCGCGACATCATCCCGATTCATGGCGCGCTCTCCGACGGCGGTCTGGCGTGGATCGTCATCAAGCTCGGCGGAGACTCCGCCGCCGCAGTTCTGAAGACGCGGCTCGTACTGGCATCGTTCAGTGTCGCCGCGATTTACTTCGTCGCGCTCGCCGCAACGGGCAGTGCGGAAGCAGGCTTGCTGGCCGCATTTCTCGCGCTCGCACTGTTTCCGGCACAGGCGATCTGGCTGCGCGCGCTCTTTCCGCTGGTTACTTTGGCATGCTCTGTCGCATCGGTCCGTCTGCGAAACGCGCGTTGGTTGATCTCTGCCGGTGTTGCGTTGGTCCTCGCCGCGCTCACCAGCCTCGATCTCGCTGCCGCCTCAGCGATCGTGGCGTTCGTGGCGATCGTCCGCGCGTCCGATCGAGCGCGATCGCTGAAGCTCTTCGCAATTGGCGTCGCTGCCGCGGCTGTCCCTTCGATGATCGTCTTTGCGGCCGGTGGATTTCTCATCGACGCATTTCGCGTGACGCTCACCGAGGTGCTTGCGATTCGCAGTGCGTATGTGATCGCGCCGTTGACGGTTCCCGACTGCTTCCGTTCGCTCAGCGGAGTGGTGATGCGGCTGACCGATCGCGCCTCGATTGCGTTCATGGTGTGGGTGCTGGCGTTGATCGGCTGCGCGGTGGTCTTCGGTGGTGCGCCGCTCCGCGCGCGCCGTCGCGATGCGACCTGGCTGATCGCGGTGTGGATCGTCCTCGCGGGTGCCTCCTACGTCGAGCGGCTGCACTTCTACCTCGCCTTTGCCGCGGCGGCATTTCTCGTGTCGCTGCTCTTCAGAATGCTGCATGGACCGCTGCGGCAGACAGCGGTCGCGCTGACGATCCTCCTGGCGCTCATCGCCGGACCGTTCGATCACATCTTCAACGTTGCGACTCCGCTCCGCCGCAGTCGGGGACTTCCCCGCAATGGACTCCTGCCGTTCGCTGGCACCCGCCGCAGCGTTGGTGCACTATTCGATACCGGCTCCGCCGCGGCGCTCGGTACGACGCAGCGCTTCCTGAGCACGTTGAAACCGGGCGAGACATTCTTCGACTTCGCCAACGCCGGCTTGCTCTATTACCTCTTCGAACGCGAAACGCCGATTCGCTATAACAGCGTGATGATGTACGAGTCGGAAGCGGCGCAGCGCGAAGTGATCGCCTCGCTCGAGCGGCGGCGTGTCGCCGCAGCTCTCATCGTCTTTCCGTCCGCGCTCTCCAACGTCGACGACGTACCCAACCGCGAGCGTGCGCCGCTGGTGTGGCAATACCTGCAAACGCACTACACGCCGGCGCTCGATGAAAACGGTGTCGTTTTCTGGCGCCGGCGATAAAAGAGCAGCAACACTGCCACCACGATCAGGGTGGCGAGCGAGATGGTGCGTCCGCGAACGAATGAGTCGGGCAGGTAGCGCAAGGTCACGCGATGAGCGCCCTTCGGGACGTAGATACCGAGGAAGGCGTGATTGGCGTAACGCCACTGGATGCGGCGATTGTCGATGTAGGCCCGCCAGCCCTGCCACGCTGCCTCGGAGACGATGACCCAGCCGTCGCCATCCATCGTCACATCGAGGTCGAGGCCGTTCGCTGCGCACACAGTTGTCGCATTTCCTCGGGCGTTGTCGAACATCGCCTGCCGCTGTTCCGGAACCTCGATCCATGCGGTGTCGAGGAAGTCAGAAGCCTGCAGCATTCCCGGCAGGGCGCTCTGCTCGAAGCGGATATGGCGTGGCACGAAGGCACGCGGGAGTGCGCCGCGATTCACGGTCACGCTGGTGCCGTCGATGAAGTAGCGGATGTTCAGAAACGATAAGAACGGCCGCGTTGGGTCCGTGATGACGTTGAATGACGCGATCTGCGGCGTCGACCAGAGCGGGTAGGTTTGATACAAGCGCTCGAGCGTCATCGCTTCGTAGCCGCGCGCGTCTTCGAGGCCGTACATCGTGGCGTCGTTCGGAATCAGTGTGTAGTTCAGCCCCGCGATTCGGAAGGGCTCGCGCGCGTGGCGTGGAATCGAGCCGAGCGCGGGTGCGTCGGGGAAGAACGCTTCGCGCGGCAGGGTCGGAACCATGCCGCCATCGACGGCTGTACGTTCGAGCAGAATGACCGCGCAGATGATCGGGAGCGCAATGCCCGCGCGGACTCGAAGCGCGAGAAGAAACGCAATCACCGCGAGGGATACCGCTTCGATGAACACGAGGCGATCGCGGACAACGAGGAATGGTGCGGTGGCGGCGAATGCGAGGACGATGACGCCGGCGATGCGCGCTCTTGTCGACGACGGCCAGTTGTTCGTCGCGATGCCCGCAAGCAGCGCCAGCGAACATGCGGCCGCGTATGCGAGCCGCTCATTCAATACGACATCGAAGAGCGGGAGTGCGTGCAGAATCCGTGCGATGGGCAAGGCATTCGCACCCGCCCACGCGCTGAGGATTGCGAGCGCGGCGAAGAACCAGGTCTCGCGCTGCCTCGCCGCCCATACGAGCGCCAGCAGAGCGAGTGCGAGCGCGATGGAGCCTGTGCGCCAGTTGTTCGCGTCGAAGTCCGCGGTCATCGTGCCGCGCCACGGCTGCCCGCCCCACGACGGCAGAAAGGAGCTCGCCGTCCGCCGCTTCACGACGTCCGGCATCGCCGGCCATGTCGTGTGTTTATAGATGCCGGTGCGAACGCCATAGTCGTGAGTCTGTGGCGCCGCCTCGAGAAATGGCAGCAGCGCGAACGCAGTGAGGAGGAGCGCAAGTACGCCGCCCACGAGTGCAACGCTGAGTGGGGCTGCGCGCTTTTGCGCGAACAGGAGCTCGAAGCCGCCGTAGAGCGCCCCGATGGCCGTGATGTGCAGCAGGGTCTCCGGATGCCCTGTCAGGATCAGGAGGACGAAGGACGTCGTCAGCAGCGCCGCACTTCGCAGTGACGGGCGATGCACGATGAAGCGGACCGCGGCGAGGATCAACGGGAGGTATGCCCATGCGCGCGATAACGGCCACTCGACGAAGAACGCGAGCATCGCGCTGAACATCCAGACGGCGGCCGCGATGAGCGAGGCATGTTCCCGCAAGCCGAGCGTGCGCGCGAATCCGAACATGGAAAATGCGGCGATGAAGAACGTGATCGTGGCTGACCAGGTCAGCGCCGCCGGCGCGGAAATCAGGAGCGAGAGCAGATTGAAGATGTCGTACGGCGCGGGTTGCATCGCGCCGGCAAGAACGTCGCCGCAAAGGATGTAGCGATTGAACAGGGGCCACACACCGGCGCGCCACGACTCGCGAACCGCCTGCTGCCACGGGATCATCTGCGTGTACACGTCGGACAGAACGGCGTTGTGTGGCGAGGCGACACCATAGTGCTGCGCGAGTGAATGCAGCGGCTCGGCCATGAACGGCAAATCGATCGGGCCGTACACGCGTCCGGTCAGCAGCGCGCGGCCGGTGATACACATCGGAAGCAGCAGGAGCACGAGGCCGGATGCCGTGGAGATGCGCTGCAGGCATCTCGTCCATGCGAACAGGATGATTGCGGCAGTCACGGTGTACAGAACGAGCGCTGACAAGCAGCGGCACTATATCCTTCACGCTCATGACTTCGACGCGCTACTGGATTGCCGTGAGTGCGATCGTCCTCGCGACGCTCATTCGCATCGCCAGCACACACATGGTGTTCGCACAGACGCTCGACGAGCCGGTGCATGTTGCTGCCGGTCACGAATGGCTGACCAATGGCACCTACCGGCTCGACTTCGAGCATCCGCCACTGCCGAGGGCGCTCTTCGCGCTGCCGTTTCTTCACGACCGTGCAGAACATGCGAACGACAATCTCGAGCGCGGCAATGATCTTTTCGCGCTGCACGATCACTACATTCACAACCTCGCGAGAGCGCGTCGCGGGAACCTGCTCTTCGTCGCGGCCGCGGCCTTCGCGATTGCTGCAATTGCTCGAAGACTCTTCGGCGATGCCGCCGCGCTTTGCGCACTCGTGTTGTTCGCGAGCCTTCCGGCGATTCTCGCTCATGGAGGGCTGGCCACGACCGATATGGCCGCGGTGGCCGGATTCGCCGTAGCACTTCAGGCGCTGCTGCTGTGGTGCGATGAGCCGTCGTGGGCACGCTCGGTCCTGCTCGGCGCGGCAATCGCGTTCGGTGTCTCGTGCAAGTACTCGTTCGTCGTGTTCTTTCCAGCTGCCGCACTCGTCGTGTTGATCGTCCGCCGCCGTTTCGCACCGGGCAAGCTTGCGTTGTCCGCGGCCGTTGCCTTCGTGCTCGTCTGGGCCGGCTATCGATTCGAGTACCGAACGCTGGCGGATGCGAATCCGGACGCGCTTCCGCTCGCGCGCGCCGCTGGCATTCCTGATCGCTGGACGCACGTCCGCATCCCCGCGCCCGATCTCGTATTCGGCTTCGTCGCGATTCGCGTGCACAATCAGGCGGGCCATTCCGCGTTTCTTCTCGGCCGCACTTCGCAATCAGGTTGGTGGTACTACTTTCCGGCCGCGCTGTTTTTCAAGACTCCGATTCCGTACCTGTTGCTTGCGGCGGCAGGCCTCTGGCTCTTGTTCCGAACACGACGTGCCGGACGATTTCTGGCCGGCCTGGCGGCGGTCATTCTCCTCATCGCCATGAGCTCGCGAATCAATATCGGCGTGAGACACATCCTTCCGATCTATGTTCCGCTGTCGGTGATCGCGGGTGCCGCTGTGGTGGAGCTGTGGCGCGCCAATCGCGCAGCACGCGTTGCCGTTGCCAGCATGCTTTTGTGGCTCGTTGCGTCGAGCGCCCTCGCGCATCCCGACTACATTCCCTGGATGAACGCGTTTGCCGGGAAGCGTCCGTACCATGTGCTGCTGGATAGCAATTACGACTGGGGACAGGACATCTGGCGTCTCGCCGGCGTCTGTCATCAGCGAGGCATCACCTGGCTCGGCTACGACGTCGTGACGAGCATTCGCGCGGGCAGCATCGGAATCTCAGGCGGCGAGATGCTGCGCGAGAACGCGCCATCGCACGGCTGGTGTGTGATCAGCGAGCAGAAACTGGAGCTGGCCCGCGTGAAGAATCCGCACGCATACGATTGGCTGGAGCGTCAGCCGGGATTCGAGCGCATCGGAACGACGTTGCGCTTTTACCATTTCCCGTGACTAGCGCTTGACCGTCCTTCGTCTCGCGCTTCCCGCCGTTTGAGTTACTGCCAGCGTCGTCGTGTTGATCAGCAGCGTTCCGCTTCGCGCGGTCGTTCCCTTGTTCGGTTCCACGTTGATGCGGACGTCGAGATTTCCCGAGTGCACACCGGGGCGGTCGACGGTGATCCAGCTCGACTGCGAGTAGATGCTCCACTGACAGCTGCTCGTCGTATAGACGTAAAGGCGTGCCATGCCGCCGCTTCCGGCGAAGTCGGTCGAGCTGTTGTCGACGAAGTATCTGCACTGCGAGCTGTCGGCGATGCTGAATGCGACGGAGTTGCTGACCTTGCCGTTGACTTCGACGCTCACAGGAGCGCTGCCGGCCGGGATCGGCGGCGTGATCGCGGTGATTTTCGTCGGCGTCACATCCAGTACATAGCCGAGATCGTTACCGAAGCGCACGATGTTGTTGTCGTAGTTCGTGCTGAAGTTGGCGCCGTTGATCGTCAGCGACGCTCCCGTGAACGCTGATGAAGCCCCGAGGCTCGTGATGGATGGAGCGGGTGCGGTGGATGGAGTGAATGTGTGTGGCGCGAGCGCATCGCGAGTTGGTGTCGACCAGTAGACCTGATTGTTGATGCGAGCCGGTGCGGCGCCGGACATGGAGAGGATCGTCTCTTCCGGATAGTGTGGCGAGGGCATCTCCAGGTAGAACGGTCCGGACGTGACTGTGAACTGCCGCGTCGAATTCAGTTTCTCGAGGCCGGGCCCGAATACCTTCGAGACCGTGATCGTCGACGTGCCGGGAATATTGAGCGTGATGAACGAATCGGTGAGCGGCGGGATATTTTCGCGCCACGGTCGTGCGGGAATGTCGGCCGGCGAAGCGCCGCCACTGCCATCCGGGATTCCACCGCTCCATGTTGCGGAGTGCGAGGCCTTTCCAATCACCTCGCCGAAGTCATAAGCCCAGTTGCCGTTCGCATCCGCAAATGCTCCCTGCATCACGAAGAGCTCATCGAGCTGACTGAGACCGCTGTTGCGTGGATTGCCGCTGAGTGACGTGAGCGTGGCCGGGAGCTCTGCCTTCAACGCGTTGTAAAGCTCGAGCAGCGTGCGAGGCTTGCGCTTGCGAAAGATCGTGACGATCTGATCGGCCGGAACGGTGATGGAATCCTGCGCCGTGTGCATCGTGCCGCCGAACGCCCACGTCGCGCCTGTCGTGTTCTCGACTTCGCCGCTCTTGTCGTAAAGATCCCACAGCATTGCCGCGATCCCGAACTCTTCTCCGCGCGGCAGCTTCGCTGGTGTTCCGCCTTCGCGCCGTGCTTCCCACAACTGAGAGTTCGACTCCGAGTAATAGCCGTCATTGCGAGTCGCGCGCGTTCCGCCGTCGATGATGTTGTTGTAGTAGAGCTGTGGCTCGTGATCGAAGTCGAGGATGTCGGACGAGACCCACGCCCAGAATGTCGCGAAGCCGTCGTCCAGGGCTGCCGTGGAGTAGCTGTTGGCAAAGCCGTAGTGATAGGCGTAATTCCGTTTCGTATCTTCCGGGCGAAACGCCGGAGGCAGCAGCGCGCCGCTATTGATCTCGCTGAGCATGTAGTGACCGAACTCGTGCCAGAGGACGGTCGGATCGCCGCCCGGAAGGCTATCGCGCGCCTGCAGCACGATGCTCGAGGGAGTGGGGCAGGTTGGCGGCGCGGCGGTGGGGCAGTAGAACGTCGACGGCGCGTTGAGATAGACCTCGAGCGGGAGGTTGTAGGTGAGCGGCCGGTCATCGATGTACGTGCGCGCGATGTAGATCTCGCGCCAGACGTTCCAGTACACCTCCACGCCTGCTTCGGCGTTGACCGCGGCCGCGGTCGACGAGAAGTCGGCATCGATGCTGGCGCGGTCGATGTTGACATTCTTCGTAGTCGCCACATCCTTCGACAGTTTGAACGGCTTCGAGTAAATCTCGATCGGCTTGCGATCGGATGGTGTGGCGAAGACCATCAGTTTCGCCAGCGCCGGATCCGGATCGCTCTGGAGCTTGATGTGCAGACGATAGTCCTTCGTGTAATCGAAGCCGGCGGGCGGCTGCAGCCGATACCACGACTTGGCGGTGTTCGACGGGTTTTCCCGCGCGTAGGTCTTGAGGACGACGCTGCCCGACGGATCGAGCAGTTCGACAGGAACGTCAGGCACCCACCACGTCTTGTTGCCATACACGCGGCTGATCGTTCCGGTGAGATCGGATGCTTGCGGAGCGGGATCGAGAAACCAGATCGCCGATTCCGAGACTCGGAAGTCATCCTGGAATCCGAACTTGTCGACGGCCGTCACCTTGAAGGTGATGTAGAGATGAACCGAGGGGCCGATGTCCAGCGGAAGCTCGCTCCAGTTGCATTGCAGCGTTCCATTGATGCTTGCCGCTCCGTTCAACCCCGACTTTACGACGTCGGCAGCGGCGCACTTCTTCGTGTCATCGAAGCCGTCCTTCGTCGAAATGCGCACGGACGTCTTCAACGTCAGCGAATAGGGCTGCGTGATCGCCACGCCAGGCGTGAACGTCGTGTTGAACGAGAATTGAGGTGTCAGCGGACTATCGAGCGAGACCGCCGACTCATCCGCGGAAACCGTACCGGCGATGATCGAGGGAACGTTGAACGTCGCCGAGCCTGCCTGCGTACCTCCAACGCACGAGCCATTGAAGGGAATCGTCAGCGATGACTTTTCGGTCTCGTTCCACAGCGGTGCGGCATCGCAATCCGCGTTTCCCACCTGGCTGACGGTCTTGCTGACGGAATGAGTCTGCGCCGACAGTGGAACCATCGGAACGATCATTGGAAAGACGACGACTGTCCACGACATCCATCGCGCGAGCCGCATGCTGTCTCTCTCCCTCACTGAATGTAGAGAGCAAGGGCGATTCCTGCAACTATTCGTTGAGCGGGCCCGGACCGAGGACAGCCCTCAAACTGATTTCGCGCCAGGATTGGGCCAGGGTCATTCGTCAATTCCCGAGACCATGTTCATGACGAGACGCTTGAACTCGTCGTCCGTCGCCTTTGATTTGGTGAGAAAGCGGGTGCGGCCGAGTGTCAGGCGCTTCTTCTCGTCCGCACTCAGATACCGCCCCGTGTAAACCAGCACCCGCAACTCACGAAGCGCGGCGTCCTTTTGCAGTTCGCGGATGATTTGAAATCCGTCGCCGTCTGGTAATCCGACGTCGAGAATGACGAGGCGCGGCCGCATCGCGCGGATTTGTTCCAACGCTGCGGTGACGGTGCGCGCCTGCCGGATCGACAACTGTTCCGCGGAGAGCTGGCGCGTGATGATGTCGAGCAGCGCTTCATCATCTTCGATGACGAGAACGTCACGCGCGGTTGCGTCGGTCACGATCGAACGCACCATCGATGTGAGCTGCGTGGAATCGGTAATGTCGGCGAGGATGTAGCTGACGGCTCCCGGGATGCGAAGGGGCACCGCGGGGAACTGCTTGGCGACGACGACGATCGGAATGCTCGAGGATCGCTCGGCTGCACCGATGTCGTGGAGGAGCGTTTCGCGATCGGCATCTCCGACGACGATGACGGCGACATCGGATTCTCCGCTCATGGCTGCTCGCAGGAAGGTTTCCTCATCGGGCGACTCGATCACGGTCAACCCTTCGGACTTGAACAGTTCCGCGAGGCGGTCGTTCGTTCCGGACGGCTCATAGAGGAGAAGGGCCGGCTTTCTGCCGCGCGGTTTCGACACGTTCACCCGCGGCAGCTCGAACCAGAACGTGCTGCCGGCTCCTTCGACGCTTTCCACGCCCACGCGTCCGTGATGCTCTTCGATGATCGCCTTGCAGATCGCGAGTCCAAGTCCGCTTCCGCCTTTCGAACGAGCATCGGAAGATTCGACCTGTTGGAAGCGATTGAAGATCCGCTCTTGGAATCGCTCAGGAATACCGCGGCCGTGATCGCTGACGGACACGACGACGCGATCGTCGCGCTCGGCCGACGAGATCGTGATCGTCGATCCTTGCGGCGAAAACTTGATCGCGTTGGACAACAGGTTGACGAGAACCTGGACGATGCGGTCGCTGTCTGCCAGCACACGAGCGAACGTCGGCGCCGCCTCGATCGAGATCTGCTGCGACGCCGCGAATGCGCTGACCGAATCGATGGAGCTTCGAATCAACTCGTGCAAGCTCGTCTCGACGATGCTCATGTCGAGCCTGCCGCTGTCGAGCCGGTCGAGATCGAGAATGTCGTTGATCAGACCAATCAGCCGCGTGCTGTTCTTGTGCGCGATCGTAACGACTTCGTTCGCGCCCGGAGGGAGCGCCCCGAAGACACCTCCTGCCAGGAGATCGAGCGAGCCGCGGATCGAAGTCAGCGGTGTGCGCAGCTCGTGGCTCACCGTCGAGACGAACTCGCTCTTCAGCCGCTCGACTTCCTTGCGGCGGCTCAGGTCCTGAAACATGCCGGCGAAACGTGAGCCTTCTGCGGTGCCGAACTCGAACAGCGCGAGCTCGATGGGAATCGGCTCTCCCGATTTCTTTCGCACTTCCCACTCGGTGACCTGCCCGAGCGAACGGCGGTGTGCTTCGCGCAGATACTCCTCGGCGTTGGAGACTCCGTTGGGGACGAGTGTGGTAAGAGGCTGCCCTTCGAGCTCAGCGGCGCGATAGCCGAGAATTTCACACGCGGCGGGGTTGATCGTCTCGATCAAACCATCGCGCGTGAAGGTGAGGATGCCGTCGAGCGAATTTTCCATGAGCGACTGCAGACTCTGGCGGTTCGCGCGCAGCGATTCCTCCGCACGTTTTCGATCTGTGATGTCGCGCGCGACACCGAGGAATCCGTCGAGAGAGCCATGCGTATCGTGAGTGGCAGTGACCACGAGGCTCACGGTGCGGCGCGCGTTGTCTTTGCGAATGTAGGTCCACTCGCGCTCTTCGCTTCGGCCGGAGCGCGCGGCCTCGACGAACACGTCGAATCCTTCGATGCGTCTGCCGAAACGCGCCGAGAGCTCCGCGCCGCGCGCCACGACCTCGGCGTGATCGTGAAAGACGACCGGCGTCTGGATCCCAATCATCTCGCCGGCCGAATAACCGAGCAGGCGCTCCGCTCCTGTGTTGAAGGTCGTGATCAGACCTTCCTGATTCGTGCCGATGATGCTCACCTCGGTCGCCGCGTCGAGGACCGCGCGAAGCCGGTCTCGCGATTCGGCCACTTGTTGCTGCGCGAGTCTTTGTTCCGTGACGTCGCGGAAGATGCCACGGGTGTCTCCGCTCGCCCTGACGATGAGAGTCCCTTCGACGATCCTGCGTTCTCCTCTCGAGGTGATGAAGGTCAGCTCGTTCTGCTGTGCGCCATCTCCCCGCAGGCGCCGCTTCAGAATGTCGCGGCAATGGTCGTGCTGTTCCGGAGCGATGATGTCGAAGAGGGTCAGTGTGTTGATTTCCTCCTGGTCGTAGCCGAGTGTGCGAAGCCATGCGGAATTGACGTAGACGAGGTGGCCCGTTGCATCGGCGAACTGGATCAGATCGGAGGCATTCTCAAAGAGATCGCGATAGCGCGCCTCGCTCTCGCGCAACCCCGCCTCGGCGCGTTTCGAGCGGATGGACTCCGCGAGATGCGAGGCTATCGTCACTGCGAGCCGCGTGTCGCGCGCATCGATGGTGGCGCTCTTGTCCGCTGTGAAAAATGTGAGGATGGCGAGCGTGTCGTTGTCTCCGCGGACGGGAAGCGCAAGCCCGGCCGTCAGCCCTGCTGCGATGGCCGCACCGCGGCGGACGAAATCGCCGGCCGAGAAGTCGGTCAGGATCTGTGATCCTCGAGTCGCCCACGCTTTGCCCGGCAGCCCTTCGCCGCGGGAGAACGTGAACGTGCCCGAATACCGGTCGAAGTCTGCAAGCGGTGGGCTGTCCCGATGCCACGAGTGGACGCGGACGAGCCGGCCTTCGCGTGGTACCCACGCTTCGCCCATCGGTAGTTCGAGCGACTTGCAGAATCCGGAGAGCGCGATGTCGAACAGGCGTTTCTCATCTTTGGCATGGGCCGCGTCCGCGCTGAATGTCTCGACCAGGCGAATTTCTCGTTCAGCGCGGCGCCGCTCCGTCACATCCCGTGCGATGACGACGACGCTCGTTCCCGATTCCCGATGAATCTCGCCGGAGGAAATCTCGACGAGTCGCGCGGTGCCATCGCGTCGATTGGCGCGCAGTTCGATCGTTTCCTCTTGCAGCAGATCGCGCCGGAACGAGGGGAGGAGCAATGTCAGAGGCTTTCCGATGACCTCGTTCGCGTCGTAGCCGAAGATGGCCGAAGCGGCCCGGCTGAACGATTCGATCCGCGAATCGCCGTCGATCGCGATCACCGCGTCAGCGATGCTGTCGACGAGGTCGCGGAGATTGCGTTCTCCCCGGCGAAAGGCGGACGTCATGTCGTCTGCGAGCGAGACGGCACGCGCGCGCGTGTTCGCAAAGGACCAGAGAATCATCAGCACGAAGATTGTGATCAGACTGCCGCCGATCGCGATCGAACCAAGCTCGCGGCGAGCCGCCCTGTCGGCTCCCGCTCCCGGTGCTCGTGAAAATGACGCTACGAGTGATGTAGCGAATATGTCGATCGGCTGTTCCACTGTTCTGTCGTTCGTTGAATTTGCCACTCCGTGCCGGTAGATGACGACGGAAGGTTTGCGACGACTCCATACCGCGAATGAGAGGTTCGAAGCCTCGGCGAGGTGGAGAGAACGGAAGAAGTCCTCGTACTTCACGCCGATGTAGACCCAGCCGAGGAAATGGCCGTTGGCCGTTTCGACGGGACACAACATGAGAAATCCAGGACGGCCGCTCTTGTCCTGAACGAGGACGATCGGTTCCGTCATCGCGGTCTGACCTGAGTCTCGCGATGCGACAGCCGCGTCTCTCCGGCTGCGCTCCGAGGCGATATCGAAGCCGATCGCCGCCTGGTTCTCTGCCCGCGGCTCGACGTGAAGGATGACGAACGACTCTGCTCCTTCATTCGCCGGACGAATCGAAAACGATGGCATGTCGCGTCGCGCACGCTCAACGAAGGCGGCGCGCTCCGCGCCCGGTACGGCTGCGATGTATCCGGTGCAGGTGATTCCCGGGTAACGCTTCGGAACGTCGAGCGAGTCGGTGAACGTACGCCAGGAGTCACGCGACACGACGTCCCCATGAGTGATCAGCAGCGCGCGTGCGCTGTCGAGGAGGTGCGAATACTCCTGCAGCCGCAGCGCGATTGCGCGTGTCGTGAACTCCGCGTCGCGATTCAGGCTGCTACGGGCGTCGTTGTCGATGCGGATGCGCTCGTGCCGGTAGATTACGAGCGTGGCGACGATCAGCAGCACTGCCGCTGCGGCGATGATGATCCACGATCGCCGCGGCAATGGGCGCGTCATCCGTTCTTTCCATCGATGAATTTCTTCATGACCCATTACCTCGTAACGGGCTCATCATGAGTGCTGGAGGTTAACGGAAGATTACTTTGCGAAGCGGTAGCCGCTACCACGAATCGTTTCGATCAAGAGCGGATTCGTCGGATCGCGTTCGATCTTTTCGCGGATTCGACGGATGTAGACATTCAGAATTTTCTCGGAGCGTTCCTCGTCTGCCCACATCTCCTCGAGCAGCGCATCGCGCGTGACCACGCGTCCGGCGCGGCGCGCGAGAAACAGGAGCAGATCAAACTCTTTCGGGCCGAAGGAAACAGCGGCATCCCCGATCTGCACGCGCCGCTCCTCCGGCATGATCACCACGTTCTGAATCTGGATTCTCTCGGGTGGCGGCTCACGATCGAGCTCGACTCGGCGAAGGTGAGCGCGAACGCGGGCCACGAGCACCGATGGCGCGACGGGCTTGACGATGTAGTCGTCTGCTCCCGCCTCCAGGCCCGCAACGATCGACTCGGTGTCGTTGCGAGAGGTGAGCATGATGATCGGAATCGTGCTGCGCTCTCTCAGCTCGCGGCAGAAGGGGACTCCGTCGCCGTCAGGCAGCATCAGATCGAGCAGGAGGAGATCGGCGAACTCTCGCAGCAGAGTCGCTCGGCACTGACCGAGGGTTCCAACCGATGAAACGCGGATGTTGTCGTGCTGCAGCGCGACCTCGACCACCCGCCGCGTCATCATCTCGTCTTCTACGAAGACCACATGCGCATCGGTCATGTGTGCTGCTCCAATTTGTACCATAGAGGGCGTGGAGTGCGGACGTCTCGTCCGCTCACTTTTGGGGAGACTCGATCGCATGCCGCGTTGCGTCGTCGAGCGTTTTCAGGATCTTTGTCACATCCACCGGATGCGGATCATCAGCCATCGCGCGATACAGATTCAGGAGGACATGAGTTCCCGTCGCGGTGTCGCCGATGGTTAGAGTCCTTTCCAGCTCCCATTCCTGATCGATCGTGCCGCCGTTGCGCATGATCGCGCCGAGCGCGTCCTGCAGGCCGAAGCGATTCGCGGTCTCTTTTCTGATCTCGACATCGGCGAGGAAGCAATACAGCGCGCCGCCCCAATAGGTGCGGCCCCAGGTGTGCGTGTGATCGAGTCCGCGGTCGCCGGCCTGTGGCAGACCTTTCGGCAATCCTTCTTCGAGCTCCGCCCACAGCTCGGCCGGCGAATAGAGTCCAGCCTGCACGCGCGCAATCGGCTCGACGTATGTCGCGATTCCCTCTTCGATCCAGTGATGCTCGCGCGCGACCGACGGAAACGTGAGATGCGTCATCTCGTGGGTGAGCTGCCAGTCGGATTCGAAATCGGATGCGGGCGTCTCATCGCCGGCGGCGATCGCGATTGCCGCGCCGCCTCCTCCCATCGCGGTGCCGCTGTCGATGCCACGCCCGCGTCCGATGCGAACGAGCAGCAGCAGATGTTCGACAGGGAAGCGGCCATAGTAGGTCTCGATCGAACGCTGGGCGTTCGTGACCCACTTGCGCAGCAGCGAGGAATCGAGCGCGTGGCCGTTGCGAATGATCGCGAGCTCCGCCGCGCCGATTCGCACGACCTCGATCCTGCCGAACGCTGAATAGACGTCGCGCGGGAACTCGCGCGATAGGAAGTCATCGCCCGCGAGCGGCATCCCGCTCACGAAGCGGCGGCCGTTGGCCGCCGTCACGTGCAGGCGAACGCGATCGGGTTCCTCCTCCGGCCGCAGCAGCCACGTTCCAGGCGGAGCCTCGATCGCATCGCCGAGGTCGCGGGCGAGCTCGAGGTCGCGGGAGGCGGCGGCAGCCGCGTTGAGATCGAAGTCCCATTGCACGAGGCAGAGCTCTCCGCAAGATGGTGCGATCCAGTGATCGCCTTTGCGCGCGACCTGCTTCGACCCAACGCGAACGTTCGAAGTGTAGCGCTCCATCCCGGGAATGATGCGCAGGTGACCGCCCGGAATCCGTGCAGTGATCGCAAGCCGTCCCGGCGCCGTTTCGCGGACATCGTAGGACCACGTCGCGGCGTGCGCACTCATCGTGAACACGAGAGTCAGCAGGAGCGCCGGTGTCATGCGGCCGGCACGGAAGCGCTCCGTCACCATGCGCAAGATCCAGAGGAACAGCCGGTGATGCGTGCGGAAATATCGCGCGCGCAAGACATCCGCCCACTTGTCCGCCGCCTTTTCGCCATTGCGCGCGGGCGAGCCGATCGTGTCATCGAGATGATGCCCGACCTCATGGAAGAGGGTTTTCGAAAGGAGCATGTCGTAGAGAAAACTCCATCGCATGTACCAGGGGATCTCGGGCGGAATGATGTTGTCGACGATGAGCTCGATCCATGGTCCCGATGTCGAGCTCGCAGGATTGTAGAAACCGAGACATTCCCTCGCTTTGTACTTGCGCCCCGCGACGCGGCCGGTGCGTCCCTTCCGCACCGCCCGTGAGTTCGTCAGCACGACGGACTCGAGTCCCGCGAGATGGCCCGGCGGCAGCGACTTCAAGAGACGCGCGACGGACTTGCGAACTCCCTTGTCCGCTCTGTAGTGACGATAGCTCTCGTGAATGGGCAGCATCAGCGCACGCCGCGTTTGCGAAGAAACGAGTTTTCCGCGCGGATCCTGAGCGTCGTCAGGGGAAGTACGAGCCCGAGCCAGAGCACGAGTGCTGCAGCGCTGCGAAACAACAGTCCCGCTCCCGCCGTCACGCAAAGCAACCCCGCCTCGGATGGATGATCGAGCCAGCGATAGATCCCATGACGGATCAGAGGCGCATCCGCGCGAAACTCCGTCATGAAGCGAGGTCCGAGCGTGTGGATGGCGACCGCGCGAAGAAGGATCCCGATCGCCATGAGCACGGCGCCCGTGATGAGCGCCGTCATGGAAGCCGCGTGTGCGGTGGTGATCGCAATGAGAAATGTCGCGAGGATCGCGAGGCCTGTCCATGTGGCACGGGGTCCTTCGTCGTCTTCGCGACTCAGGATGACCGATGGCGCGACGAGCATCGCTTCGATGAAGCAGAAGAGCGAAGCGAGGAGGAGGAAGATCATGAACGCGGCGCGATTCGCATCGCTGCACGAGTAGGCACCGATCATCACTGCCGCGTTGATCAGCGTGATGACGCAGCTAAGCAGTGCGTGAGGGGTACGTGGAGATGATTCCGCTGACATGGGCGTCCGAGAGTCCCGAGGCTTTTCCAAGAGCGCGGATCTGGCGCTCCTGCGCAGCGCTGACCTGACCATCGGCCGACGCAATCGACAACGCCGCGCGCACGAGGTTCTCGCGCGTCGCATAGTCGAGCGATTCGGAGATCGCCTCGACGTCCGTTGCCGGATTCGTCACGCGCTTCATCGCTGGCGCGACCATCTGCTCGACGTCGTTGAGCGTCAGAGCGCTGTCCCCGCCGACGGAGCGCATCGCTTCCAACGCGGCGGCACGTGCTGGCTCCGATGGCGAGCCGTCCGCGACGAGCACGCTGAGAAACGCGCGATTCAACGTGGTGCGGATCTGCGTATCCGCCCGTTTCACCTCGATCGCAGGCGCGTAATGCAGAACTTCCGGCTTGAACGTGCCGTGGCAGTAGTTGCACTCGATGTACTCGCCGAGGAGATCGAGCGGAATGAGCGGAATGAAGTAGAGCGTAAAGAAGCGGCGCACCTTCCGCTGCGTGTACTGGCGCGCACCGTTGCACTGCGGACAGTGAAATGTGCCGCTCTCGCCCTTCATCGTGATGCCGCGCGAACCGAAGATGATCACGTGGAGGACAATTAAACCATGGCGCCGGGGGCGGGGGGCACGGGGGCACGCGGGCTCGCGGTGGTAACGTCGCGATCGATGCTCCCCACCGCGAGCCCTCGAGCCTTCGAGCCCTCGAACCCTAGCGGGGGGCACCGCGAACCCTCGAACCCGCCCCAGCGCCCGTCATCCAAAATACTGCCGCGGTGTCGTCCCCAGCATCTTGCGGAACATCGCGATGAATGCGCTCGGCGTGCTGTAGCCGCATTCGAGCGCGACGTGCGTGATCTTCTCGCCGGCCGCGAGCAGCGGCAGCGATCGCACCAGCCGCAGTTGTTGCCGCCATTGGCCGAGGGACATGCGGGTCTCGGAGAGGAAGAGACGCTCGATGGTGCGCTTGCTTGCCCCTGCGCGTGCGCAGAGATCCTCGAGCGAGCGAGGGTCCGCCGGATCCTTCGACAACATCGCGGCGACGCGCGCGGCGCGAGGCTCGACTGGATGTAGGAGTTGAAGAGGTGCGACCTGCAGCGTGCGCAATTGATCGAGGATCATGTCGATGAGATGCGCCTCGCTCTTCACCCGGCGGCGGAGACTCGGAAACGAGCAGGCGTGCAGGATGAGCTCACGAAGCAGGGGCGAGACGCTGACGACCGCGCATTGCGTGAGCTGCAGCAAGCGCGGTTTCAGATAGAGCGTGCGCATCGAGACCGCGCCGTGCATCGTGATCGCGTGCGGAGTTCGCGACGGAATCAGCACCGCGCGCTGGGGAGGCACGACCCACGATCCCTGATCGATGCGCACGGTCATCACGCCGCGGCAGGCGTAGATCAGCTGATGCTCGGGATGCAGGTGCGGCGCGATCTCGAAGTGGTGGGGGAACTCGTACGTCAGAGTCGTGACGGGATTCGGCAGTGCCGGACAGATCTCGACGGCTTGTCGCGTTTGCGACATTTGTTGTCATCGTAACGAAAGCCGGGCGGCGCCTCAAATCGTAGATTGGACCCATGCTCGACAAGACGAACCTCGTGGCCTTCCTTCCGACGACTGACTACTCCCGCGCGCGCAAGTTCTTCGAAAGTGTCCTCGGGCTCGGCTTTCGCTCGCAGGATGACTTCGCGCTGGTGATGGATGCGAACGGGATCATGCTGCGCATCTCGAAAGTCCCCGACTTCGCTGCCAAGCCCTATACGATCCTCGGCTGGCAGGTCACGGACATCGAGAAGGATGCGGCGGATCTCGCCGCGCGCGGCGTGGCATTCGAGCGGTATTCATTTTTGCAGCAGGACGAGCTCGGCATCTGGACGGCGCCGGGCGGCGATCGCGTCGCGTGGTTCAAGGACCCGGACGGGAACGTGCTCTCGCTGTCGCAGCACGTGCAGTGAGGCCTACTGCAGAAGAGCGTCGGCTTCGGCGAGCTCCAACTCGCTGAAGACGCGTACGCCTGAGTCGCGCAGAATCGCCGCGGTCACACCGACGTCGATGACGCGCGTCGACGTGAACGTGCCGTCGTAGATGTAACCCGATCCGCACGACGGACTCCCTTCTTTGAGCACGGCGACGCGGATGCCATGCGCCTCCGCGAGTGCGAGCGCTCGTCGCGCGCCGTCGACGAAGTAGCTCGACACATCACGGCCATCATCGGCGAGTACCTGCGCTTCACCGGCGAGCACCTTCGCGCCGCCGGCTCCGCCAACGATCTCCGCAGGCGGCCGTGGTACGGGCAGGCCGCCGGCGACTTCGGGGCAGATCGGAACGACGCGTCCCTCGCGGATCCATCGCTGCAGAATTTCGTGCTCGGATTTCTTGTGCGCACCGTTGTGCCGCACGGGCTCGCCGAGAAGGCAGGCGCTGATCAGAACTTTTTCCATTGCCTGGAGAACGTCAACATAGAATCGTGGCGAGGATTCCACGCGGAGGAGACTGTCTTGGGAGAGCACTACTACAACACTGAACATCTGAAGGGCTTCGCGACGATCGCCGAGGGCTCGCCGGAGCTCGCGAAAAAATTCTTCGACTACTACGGTGCGGTGTTCGCAGCCGGCGCGCTGACTGAACGTGAGAAGGCGCTGATCGCGCTCGCCGTCGCGCATACCGTGCAGTGCCCCTACTGCATCGACGCCTATACCTCGGAGAGCCTGCAGAAGGGGGCGGACCTCGAGCAGATGACCGAAGCGATTCATGTCGCGTGTGCGATTCGCGGAGGCGCGTCACTCGTCCACGGCATGCAGATGAAGGAGCACGCCGAGAAGGTTGGGATGTGATCAGGCCCAGGGTCACCACGCTGTCGTCGCGGCACGTGCCGTTGGCGAGCGCGGACGAACAGCTTGTGCGTTTGGAGAAAGCGTGCGGGGCGTCGTTCGGCGACTATGTGCGCGAACCGCTGCTGCCGGCGCGACTCGAGATCTTTCAGATCAACACCGGCAAGTTGTGCAACATGACTTGCAGGCATTGTCACGTCGATGCCGGGCCCGATCGCACCGACGCGATGATGAGCCGCGAAACGGTGGAAGCTTGCCTGCGCGCGCTCGATCAGACGGAGGCGACGACGGTCGACATCACCGGCGGTGCGCCCGAGCTGCATCCGGAGTTTCGCTATCTCGTGGAGTCGGCGCGTGCACGCGGGAAGCATGTAATCGATCGCTGCAATCTTTCGGTGCTGCTCCTGCCGCGCAATGAAGGTCTTGCGGCGTGGCTCGCCGAGCATGAGGTCGAAGTCGTCGCGTCACTGCCGCACTATCGGCAACGGAGCACGGACGCGCAGCGTGGAGAAGGCGCGTTCGACAAATCGATCGAAGCGCTGCGATTGTTGAATGCGGTTGGGTATGGGAAGGGCGACCCGAGGCGCGTGCTCTCACTGATGATGAATCCCGCCGGCGCGTTTCTCGCGCCGAAGCAGGGCGATGTGGAGGGGGAGTGGAAGGCGGCGCTGCTACGCGACTTCGGTCTTTCGTTCGATCGTCTGCTCGCGCTGAACAACATGCCGATCTCGCGTTTCCTCGAGTGGCTCGTCGATTCGGGCAATCTCGAGGAGTACATGCAACGGCTGGTTAGCGCCTTCAATCCAGGGGCGATCGCCGGACTCATGTGCCGCAATACGATTTCCGTGTCGTGGGACGGCCGGCTCTTCGATTGCGATTTCAATCAGATGCTCGATCTGGAGGCGGAGGGAGCCTCGACGATCTTCGAGTTCGATTACGGTTCGTGGCAGCGGCGCCGTGTGGTTACGCGGAAGCACTGTTTCGGATGTACGGCCGGGGCGGGAAGCTCGTGCGGGGGTGCGACGACGTGAAGGGTTCCGGGCGAGGTCGTCAGCGAAAAGCAAATTAAGAATTTCAAATTTCAAATTGCGAATTAAGAATCGGGCATTCTCAATTCGCAATTTGAAATTCGAAATTTCTAATTTTGCTTTTCGGTCCCGTCGCTGATTTCAGTGGGTAGATTCTGCAGCGACCGATTCCCTCGTCATCCCGAGCGAAGTCGAGGGACCGGGTGGGGAGGGGCGGTACGAAGATCATGTCGCGCGCCTCCCGCCCACCCGGGTCCCTCGACTACGCTCGGGATGACCCGAAGCCCCCAAATTAAGAATTTCAAATTTCAAATTGCGAATTAAGAATCGAGCATTCTCAATTCGCAATTTGAAATTCGAAATTTCTAATTTTGCTTTTCGGCCCCGTCGCTGATTTCCGTGGGTAGATTCTGCAGCGACCGATTCTTCTCGTCATCCCGAGCGAAGTCGAGGGACCCGGGTGGGAGGGGCGGTACGAAGATCATGTCGCGCGCCTCCCGCCCACCCGGGTCCCTCGACTACGCTCGGGATGACCCCGGAAGCCCACAAATTAAGAATTTCAAATTCCAAATTGCGAATTAAGAATCGGGCATTCTCAATTCGCAATTCGAAATTTCTAATTTGCTTTTCGGTCGCTCGAGGCAGAAACGCCGAACGTGCAAAGAAAAAAATGCCCTTTCCCCGGCCGTCGGGAAAGGGCGCGGCGCCCTAAAGTGCGCCGACTGGGTCGCTGCGATTTCAACGGATCAGCGACGCCCATAATCTAAGTCCGCGAGGCGTTTGCGTCACTACTTTTTTGGAGTGTCACCTAACTTTTGTTCCGGCCGGGACGGCCGGATCGACGCTCAGCAGCGTCGGCTCACCATCAATCGAAGCGGCGAGCACCATGCCGTTCGATTCCACTCCCATCAGCGTCGCCGGCTGCAGGTTCGCCACGATGATCACTTTGCGGCCCACCAACTCCTCAGGCGAGTACTTCGTGCCGATGCCTGCGACGATCTGACGCTCACCATCGCCGGTGAAGATCATCATCCTGATGAGCTTCTTCGACTTCGGCACGCGCTCCGCCGAGCGCACTTCTGCCACGCGCAGATCCGTCTGCATGAACTGATCGATCGAGATCTTTGCAGTATCGGGCGATGCTGCCTGAGTGGTCTCCACGGGCGGTGTGATTTCGTCCATTTTCTTCTCCAGATAGTTTGCGGCGTCGATGACGGGGAACAGCCCTTCGCCCGGACGCAGTGTTGCGCCGTTCGCGAGCCGTCCCCACTGCAGCGCGTCGTTTCCGATCGCCGCAGGGTCATCGCCGATTCGTGTCATTGCATTCGATGCGGTGGCGGGCATCACCGGCGCCACCATCACGCAGACGATGCGCAGTGCTTCGAGACAATTCCAGAGCACGCGCGAAAGTGTCTCGTCTGCACCCTTTTCCTTGAAGTGCTTCCACGGCTCGCGCGTGACGATGTAACGATCGACGGCGGACACGAGCCGCCACGCGCTCTCCAGCGCGCGATGAAACGCGAGCTCGTCCATCGACTTCAGATACTCGGGGATGATCTGTTCGGCCGCCGTCTTGAGCTCGTTGTCGTCGCACGGAACCGGCGGCGTCTTTCCTTCGAAATACGTCTCCGCCATCTTGATCGTGCGCGAGAGCGCATTGCCGAGTCCCTTCGCAAGGTCGCCGTTGTAGCGCGTGATGAACGACTCGTCCGAGTAGTTCTGATCCTGCCCGAACACCATGTCGCGCATGACGAAGTAGCGGAAGGGATCCGCGCCGAACTCATCGATGATGTTGTTCGGCCGTACCACGTTGCCGAGCGACTTCGAGATTTTCTGATTGTCGCGGAGCCACCAGCCGTGTCCGACCACGCGCTTTGGCAACGGCAGTCCCGCGGACATCAGGAAGGCGGGCCAGTAGACCGCGTGAAAACGCACGATGTCCTTGCCGACGAGGTGAATGTCGGCCGGCCAGTAACGATCGAAGCGCGGATGGTCACCGTCTCCGAATCCGAGCGCGGAAATGTAGTTCGTCAGCGCGTCCATCCAGACGTAGATGACGTGATCGGGGCTGCCGGGGAAGGGGATGCCCCACTTCACCGCAGTGCGCGAGATCGAGAGATCCTTGAGTCCCTGCTCGACGAACGCGATCACTTCGTTGAGCCGCGTCTGCGGATAGACGAATCCCGGATTCTCGCGATAAAGACGCAGCAGCGGCTCGGTGTAGCGCGAGAGCTTGAAGAAGTAGTTCGTCTCCGTCGTCATCTCGACGGCATGTCCGCTCTCGTCCTTCTTGTCCTTCACCTGATTCTCGGGGATGAAGGTCTCTTCGCTCTGGCAGTACCAGCCGGAGTGCGTGCCGAGATAGATGTCGTCGGGAATGCGTTCCTGAATGCGTTTGATCAGTTCGTACACGCCGACGCGATGACGCGACTCCGTCGTCCGGATGAAGTCGTCGTTGCTGATGTTCAGCGCTTTCCATAGACGATGATGATCCGCGACGACGCGGTCGGCGAGCTCGATCGGCAGAATGCCTTCTTTCGCTGCGCTCCGCTCCACCTTCTGGCCATGCTCATCCGTGCCGGTCAGAAAGAACACGTCGTCGCCCATGCGCCGGCGATGCCGCGCGATCACGTCGGCGGCGATGTTCTCGTACATGTGCCCGATGTGCGGGACATCGTTCACATAGTGGATCGCAGTCGAAATGTAGAAGGGCTTCGCCATGGTCAGGCGGGGGATTGTATTGCAAGCCGTGTCAGTGCGGCGGACCGCCTACGACGATGAACGGCGCCCAGTACATCGGGTGCTCGTATCGCGAATCTTTCATCAGGCCCAGCTGTCCTTCACGCAGCGCCTCGGGCGCGGACTTGCCGTTGCGCAGCGCGCGATGGAACGCGATCATCGTTCTGGCCGTCGCCTTCGAGTCCGCGCGCCACATGCTGACCACCGTCGTCGGACAGCCGGCCGTGAGAAATGCCCACGACATTCCTACGAGGCCCTCGCCACTGCTCCGCGTCGCGTGCGCCGTGTCACAGGCTGAGAGGACGACCAGCCTGGCCCGAAGGCGGAGCTCGAGAATCTCCCGCGCCTCCAGCAGACCGTCGTCGGTGCCGGACCGCGCGAGGAGCAGACCGCTGAACATCGGCCGCTCATCGTCCATGACGCTGTGCGTTGCGAAGTGGATGATCGAGGCCTGCTGCATTTCTTCAACCGCTCGTTGCTCCGATGCCTGCCTGCCGGTCAGGACTCGGCGCGAGCTCCGGTCATAGAGGGCCGCGATCGCACGCACTTCTTCCTCGGCATCGGGCAAGGGACTCCAGGCCGCGAAGGAAACGATGCAGTGAGCGAGGATCACGAGGCGATAACTCGTATCGCGCAGGATCTCGACGCAGGCTTCGTGGTCCGGGTCAGCCCGAAACCTTCTGCCCTCCGCGACGTCCGAAAAGCAATCACAGATTTGCATATCGAAGGGGGTCGCATGTCCCGTCGTCTTCTTCTCCTCGTCGTGTTCATCGGTACCGTTCCTCTGTTTGCCGGCCCGCTCGTCAGCGGTGTGAAGGGCAAGCTCGCCGCGGGCGATGTCGCGAGTGGCATCGCCGCCGTCGAAGATTACAAACGCGATAGCGGAGTCGATCCCGAATACCTCAACGCGATCGGGTGGCTCGCGCGCGGCGCGTTGATGCTGCATCAGAACGAGCTCGCCGATCGCTATGTCGCGGAGCTGCATCGCGAGATCCCTGTCGAGAAGCCGGAGCTCACCGTTCCCTTCGGCGCGGCGATCGAAGTCGAAGGGCGGCTGATCCAGCAGCGCGAGGGCCGCGGCGCGGCGATTCGCTATTGGCGCAGCGCACTTGCCGCGGCGAAGGATCCCGCGCTGCGCGCCCGCATCAACAAGAACGTCAACTTGTTGTCGATCGAAGGGGAATCCGCGCCGCCGATCGACATGTCGAACTACGTCGGTGCGGCGCCAGTCACGCTCGATCAGGCAAAAGGGAAGCCCGTACTGCTGTTTCTCTGGGCGAATTGGTGCGGCGACTGTAAGGCGCAGGCAACATCGCTGACACGCGTCTGGCAGAAGTATCGCGACAAGGGACTCGTGCTGATCGCGCCGACACGTCTCTACGGAACGGTCGACGAGAAGGATGCGGCGCCGGACGAAGAGAAGGCACGCGTCGCGAAAGTCTGGAGCGAGACGTACGCCGGACTCGATGGCGTTTGTGCGCCGATCGACAACGACGCCGACATCCGCTACGGCGCCTCGGCCACACCGACATTCGTGCTCATCGACAAGACAGGCATCGTGCGCATGTACGCTCCTACGCGGCTCTCGGAAGCGGAGCTGTCGCGCAGGATTGACACGCTCATCGCCGAGTAAACTCGAACCGCCGGTACGGATTCACGTCCGGCGGTCCCATCGAAACTTCCAGTGCCGGCTGCTTCGACAGCGTCATGATCGTCGAGCCGAATGTGAAGTCGTCATCTCCTGACTTCAGCGGACGGCAGACGGGATTCTCGGCATCGTCGTGCGATCGGAGCGCATTCTTGATCGTATCCGTGCCGAGGTCGCGTGACCGCAACGCCCGAAGCCGCGCTTCGCTGTTCTTCCCTCCGTGTCCAGGCTCGCCGTGGAAGCGCTCGTTGTAGTCGTCATTCACGATCGCATGATTCGTGTGGCAGACCGAGTTGCCTTCGCCATTCGGAGCGTACGCGACGACTTTGTTCGCGGAGGCTTCGAAGTCGAACACTCGATTCGCTGCACCGATGATGTAGTTCTGACCTGACGCGTGCTTCACGCTCTTGACGAAGCGCAGCGCCTCGCGGCCGCTTCGTGCGCGCAGAATGCCGCGGATGACGAACGCCACCGGCAATCCGTCCCGCGCTGGCTGAAGGCGCCCGAGGGTGTTGACGACCACACCGATGGAGCGGTTGTTGATGCCGTTCAGCGCGACCTCTCCGGCAACCGTGAAGATGTACTGCTCGGGCGTCGCCCGCTCTTCCCGGATGTGGAGCACGGTCTGGAACCCGTCGTTGAACGATTCGATATCCATGTTCTGCGCGACATACGCAGGTTGTGCGCCTTTTTTCGGTACGCCCAACGAACTGCAGTGATTCGGCTCGGCTCGATGCTGCGCCAGCCACTCCTCTTCGTAAACCCACAACTCGTCGCCGAGTTGCTTCGCCCAGATCGTTTCGAACGGAATGCCGGCGCCATCCGCGATCCCGCGCACTTCGTCGATCATCTCGGGTACCCAGTGCTTCGCCGGCGTGAGGAAATCGCGGTCGCGGAGGAACGACGCGAGGAATTCGTCCGGGTCGGCTTGCGTGACGTCGTGGATCGATGCCTTCCATAGCAGGACGTGCTGCCGGATCGCCTCCTTCAACGCGCGCCCATGTTGCAGTCCGCGTTCGTAGGGCGTGCCGCTCAGCTCGACCACCATGAGCTCGCGCGCGAAGGCGGAGCTCGCCGCGAAGAGCAGGAGACAGACGAGGGTCTTACGCATGCTGGTTCTACGGCACGCCTCCCGCATTGGATTGATGCATGAGCAAACGCGAACTGATCGAACCGCACAAAGGTGACAAGCGATATGCCCGCCGTGACGCCAGTGGACGATTCAAGGAGATGGACGACGTCAGCCGTTCGTTGAGTCAGGATCGCCATCGCACCGCGAAGCATGAAACGAAGAAGGGTGAGGGGGATCGGGGAGACCGCAAGCGGAGCTGAATCCGATCCCGCGAGTCCAACTTTCTGATCGTCATGAGCATGCTCGTGACGATCGTCGTCATCGCCGGCAAATCGTGCTGATCCGCACGTCTAACGTTGGGCTGCACCGGCGCCTCGGATGGCTCGTCGCGGTCCTGGCCGCCGCGATGGTTCCGCTCGCGTTCAGCGCGTCGGTGCTGGCCGTGGTCGTGATTTGGAAGGCTTCGGCCTGGTCGGACAGGGGATTCTCCCGCTGCCGGTCATCCTCCGGCAGAAGATCGAAATGTCGTGTCGCGTAGGACGCGGGACTCGTGATCAGGTGAGCCCGATTCAGGGTAGCGAGGAGCAGGTCGCTATCAACGACGACGAGCGCTTCGTGCGTGCATTCTCAGCATGCGCAGCGGCAGTCGTAACCTCGGCGTGCCGTTATCGCCCGTTCTCCCACAGAGTGCGGATCGGAACCGCGAACATTCCATCGCCAAAGCTGGCGGTGATTTCGCCGTCATAGAGCGTCGGTGAGACGATCGAAAGCAAGGCGAGGGTAGAACGTATCCGCCACGATGCGGCTGATCGTAAGCTGAATGGCGTCCAATTGAAAGGTTGATGCTCGGCTAATTGAAAGCGGTTCGGTCGAAACCTTCTGTCGCCCCGACGGCCGAGAAGCAATCATAGTCTCCGAATCGAATGGGGTCGCATGTCCCGTAGTCTTCTTCTCCTCGTCGTGTTTCTCGCACAAAGGTGACAAGCGATATGCCCGCCGTGACGCCAGTGGACGATTCAAGGAGATGGACGACGTCAGCCGTTCGTTGAGTCAGGATCGCCATCGCACCGCGAAGCATGAAGCGAAGAAGGGTGATTGGGACCCGGGAGACCGCAAGAGTAGCTGAATCCGTTTCTCTCGCATTTTCGTACGATACGGTGACCATGAACGGTGCCGTATCGTCTCGATCCCGCGAGTCCACCTTTCTGATCGTCATGAGCATGCTCGTGACGAGCATCGTCATCGCCGGCTTCTACCGTACGTGGTTCCTGCGATTCGCCTTCGAGAAGAGCTCGCTTCCGTTCGTCGTGTTGCTGCACGGGATCGCGTTCACGGCGTGGATTGCGCTCTTCGTCACGCAGATCGTGCTGATCCGCACGTCTAACGTTGCGCTGCACCGGCGCCTCGGATGGCTCGGCGCGGTCCTGGCCGCCGCGATGGTTCCGCTCGCGTTCAGCGCCTCGGTGCTGGCCGTGCGCCGCGATCTCGCACTGCAGGGCGGTACCGGCCCCTTCGAGCTCCTGGCAGTCGTTCTCGGCGATCTCGCCGTCTTCGCGACGCTCATCACCCTCGGCGTCTTGAACCGTTCGAGACCCGATGCGCACAAACGCTACATGCTGCTCGGCACCCTCGCGTTGCTGCCTGCTGCGCTGGCGCGATTCGCGATCCCGGTTGCAGGGAGTGCGTTTTGGTACTACGGCGTGGTGGACTTGCTGGCCCTCTGTTGCATCGTCTTCGACTTCGCTGCACGCCGCACGGTTCATCGCGCATTCGTCTATGGCGCAGTGCTGATCGTTGCGACCCAGCCGCTGCGGTTCGTCATCGCGGGGACGGAGACGTTCATCCGATTCGGACGCTGGCTCGTAGGGTGAGGCGTGTCCGATTCCTTCACCGTTCTTTGGACGAATGATCATTGTGCCGATGTTCGGCGGGGCGTGGCACCCGGTGCATGTCTCGCCGTTCTCTTCGGTGGTCCCCATCAGTCGGCGCCGAGCTTCGCGCGCTTCGGCGTGCGCGAAGGTGATTTTGTCTATCCGGTGCGTGTACACAAAGGCGTCCTGTTCGTGATCGCGCGGATGCGGGTCGAGAGGATCGTGCCGCTCGGCGACTACTCGTTCGATCCCGCTGGAGCCGCGGATCGCATTCCGTTCGGCTGCGTTGATGAAGTGGCGATCGGAACCGAAGGGGAGCCGATCCGGTTCGATCGACGGTTTCCGGGTGAGCGGCTGGAGCATCTCCGTTTCGTATCGAAGCACGGCGACCGCGGGCTCAAGTATGTAGAGAATGGATTGTTGAAACGTGCGGTGAGCTTGCAGGGCGGGGTGTATCGCCTGGCGGCGGAATCAGCGGCCGAGTTTGCAGCAACCTTTGGTTAGGGGAATCGCGCTTCGCGCGATGCACAGGCGGGGGCGCCTGTGCCCCACTGGACCTGCCCGAGCCCCCGCCGTTGTACGATTGCGGGATCCCCATGTCCCTCGACTCCGCGCTCGAGCCGTTTCCGTATCAACTGCAACTCGTCGACTACCTCAAACACGAGGAGCGCGATCTCTGGCAGTGGTTTGCCTCGGCGAAATACCGCGATGAATACGCCGAGTCTGTTCGTCTCGAACTGCTGAAGGCGACGTATCGCTTCGATGGGAACGATCACGCGCGGCTCTATGAGCTGGCGAATGCCGCACGCGAAGCGCTCGGGCTCGCCGCGCCGGTCACCATCTATCAAAGCACCGGCTCGCAGGAGACGAACGCATCACTCGCGTTCGTGCCAGGTGAGATCCACATCATCTTTCACGGCAACGTCACCTCGCTGCTGACGGAAACCGAGTTGCAGGCTGCGCTCGCGCACGAGCTTACGCACTACGCGATCTGGGAGCGCTTCGACCGCGACCTCCTCATCGCGTCGCAACTGCTCGACGCCATCGCGACGCATCCCGGCGCGGCGAACAGTCACATCGAATCCGCCCGCCTGCTCGCGCTCTACAACGAGATTCACGCCGATCGCGGCGCGCTCTTCGTCACACAGGATCCGCTGGCCACGATTCGAACGATCATCAAGATCCAGACGGGACTCACCGACGTCAACGCCGAGAGCTACCTCCGTCAGGCAGATGAGATCTTCTCGAAAGAGAGCGTGAAGACGAAGCAGCTCACGCATCCGGAGTCGTTCATTCGTGCGCGTGCGCTGCGCGTCGGCAGCGACGAGGTTGCGCGGATGATCGAGGGAGAGCGCGGCCTCGACTCGCTCGATCTCGTCGGTCAGGCGCGCATGACGAAGCTGACGCGCGAGCTGATCGCGGCCCTCCTCGCGCCGAAGTGGATGCAGACCGAGGCGGTGATGGGGCATGCGAGGAGATTCTTCGCGGACATCGTGCCCGCCGCGCAATTCACCGACTCGCTCGCCGCGGCGATCGGCTCACTCGATCGAGCCTCGCAGCAATACGTGTCGTATGTGATGCTCGACTTCGTCGTTGCCGATTCGGATCTCGAGGATGTGCCGGTGGCCGCGGCGATCGACCTCGCCACGCGCTGCGGCATGAGGGAGCAGATGCTGGAGATTCTCGGCAGGGAGCTCGCGCTGCCGAAGAAGCGGCTGGCGAAGATCGAGGCGGAGCGGGCGCAGATGCTCGCCGCCGCGGAAGCGCAGGGCGCCTCATGACGGCCTTTCTCGAGTTCCTCCGCGCACGGCAGGAGAAGGGCGGGTTCACAACGGAGGACGCGCTGGCGACGCTGCTGCCGCTATTCGCGCAAGTGTCGAAGGCACACGAGGCAGGTCTCGTTGCGCCGCTTCGTGGCGTGGTGCAACTAACCGTTGATGGCATCGTCGCCGGATTCGATGACGCGTCGTGCCGCGAGGCTTCGCCGCGCAGCCCGCGTGTGGAGGCGCTCAGCCGTCCAGCGACGAAGGCCTTCGAGGTGCTGGGTGAACGGAGCATCGATTACGACGTCGAGAGCGGCAGCGGAAAGATGACGCACGGGCTCGTGGTCGATGCCGCGGCCACGGCGATCGAGGCGCCGGCGTATGTCGCTGGTTATCAGAGCTGGGAGCACATCCTCGATCATCACGACCCTCTCACCGATCAAATGGTCCTCGGTCTCATCCTGGCGAGTGTCGCGTGCGGTTTCGATTTCACTCATCGGGAACACCTCGACGAGTTCGTCGCGCATCGCCGCAATCTCTTCGCGATCACGCCGCATCTGAATCCCGTGCTGGCGCAGGTGATCGTGAGGATGACCGAGCTCGATCGCGCACGCCGCGCACCCGATCTGCGCGAGATCGTGACGCTGCTCGAGACCTATCGCGATCAGCCGATCGACTTCGACACGGATCTGAGCCGCGTCGACGCGAAGCAGAAGTCGGAGGGAGCACAGCGCCGCGGCGTGCTGCTCGAGCGGCTGCAGGAGCGGCTCTTCGAGATCTCGCGCCGCAACCGTCTGCTCTATTTCAAAGCATCGCAGAAGCATCTCAATCTCACGGTCGCGTCGGTGCCGGCGCTCTTCGATGTCCGCAGCATCACGCCCGATCAGTTGATGACGTGGAACGGTCCGGTCGAAGAAGCCTTTCTCAGCGGCAGCGCGATTCCCCTCGGCCGCTATCTGCGTTTCGAGGATGCTCCGTATCTGCCCGGCGTGCTCGACTCGATCATCGCGGAGACACGGCGCGACGAAGCGGAGTTCGGCTTCTCGCAGCTTCGCGTGGTGATTTGCTTTCTCCGGTGGCACAACTTGAAGGAGTCACCGCAGGAACGGATCGACTCGCCGCTCCTGCTGCTCAACGTGAAACTCGTCAAGCGCAAGGGTGTACGCGACTCGTACACGCTGCAGCCGGTGTCGAACGAGGCGGAAGTGAATCCGGTGCTGCGCTATCACCTGCGGACGCTCTATGGAATCACGCTGCCGGAATCGATCGAGCTGAAGCGTGGCGCGGTCGATGCGTTCCACGAGCTGGTCGTCGGCGAGGTGCGCAAGAGCGAGCCCGGCGTGACGATCGAGAAGATCGCGAAGCCGCACGTCGAGCTGATTCACGAGAAAGCGCGGCGTCGTCTCGATCAGTACAAGCGGCGCCAGCGGCCGCTGCGGCAGCGGACGACGCACACGCTGCGCGATCTCGCGTATTCATACAAAGGAACGATCGATCCCCTCGGCTTGAAGATGTTTCAGACGATCGTGATGCCGTCGCCCGCACCGATGCGCGAGCTCGTCGACAGCAAGCCGGTGCTCCGCAACTTCATCGTCGACGACGACACGCGCGAACGGACGCTCGTCTCCTTCCACGAGAGCACGAGCGGCAACCCGTACGCGTGGGACTTCGATCTCTGCAATCTCACGCTCGGCAATTTCAAGTATCGGAAGATGTCTCTCGTCCGCGATTACGAGACGCTGCTCGGCGACAACCGCAGCAGCAGGCCGTTCGATTCGATCTTCTCGCTCGCCCCGCGGCCGGAATCCGCGTTGACTGCTCCGCCGCCCTTCGAGGAACAGCACACGATCGTCGAATGCGATCCGACCCAGGCCTCGGCCATCGCGTACGCGCGCGAGGGTGCGAGCTACATCATTCAAGGTCCGCCGGGCACCGGAAAGTCGCAGACCATCACGAACCTGATCGCGGAGTTCGTTGCGCGCGGCAAGCGTGTGCTGTTCGTCTGCGAAAAGCGCGCGGCGCTCGACGTCGTCTACCACCGCCTGCGGCAGAAGAAGCTCGAGACGCTCTGCTGCCTGATTCACGACTCGCAGTCGGACAAGAAGGAGTTCATCGCCGATCTGCGAACGACGTACGAAGGTCTGTTGCAGGAGGCGGCGAACGACACGCAGCGCGCGGAGCAGCGCCGCCGCGAGCTCATCGACGCGATCCGCGTCGACCTCGGCGGGATGCGGATGTTCGACGATCGGATGCGCGATGCGCAGGCCGCGGGTGTGCCGTTGCGATCGGTGCTCGCGCGCGCAATCGCGCTGCATCGCTTCACCCCCTCGCTCTCTGCGCTGGAGCTGGAGCGCGTTCCGCACTATCGCGACTGGCTGGACCATGCGCTGGCGTTGAAGCGGACGGACGCGCTGCTGCAGAACCTGAGTAGCGGGGCAGTGTTTGGAACGCATCCGCTGCGGCGCATCACGCCGCGGCTGGCGTCTTCGCAAAGGCCGCGAGAGACGGTGCAGGGCGTCGTCGATCGCGCGGGAAAGCTGCTCGCCGATTTGATCGCGGTGCTCTCGACGATTCATCTGCAGCACGACCAGTGGGACACGCTGGAGAACGTGCTCGCGCTCGCGCGCTTCGCACAATGCATCGAGCCGTTCATGCAGCAGGGAACGTACGGGGTTCTCGATCCGCGGCACGTGCTTGCTCATTCGCTGCAGACGCTTCGTGGCGAGCATGGGGAGTTGGTCGAGAAGCTCTCCGCGGCGCGCAGTGCAAACCATGCTTGGCGCGACAAGTTGAACGCGGATGACACGTCGATCGCTCTCGATCTCGCTCGCGCGCTCGAAGGGAGCTTGCTGCGTTTCGTCAAGGGCGACTACTGGCAGCTGCGCAAGACGCTGCTCGCGCGGTATGACTTTGCATCGCACGCGGTGAAGCCGCGATGGACACAGGTGCTGCAGCGTCTGCACGACGAGCATGAGCTCGTCGCGTCGCTGCAGAGGCTCGAGAAGCGGGCGGGGGCACAGTTTCATTTCGAAGGGACGTTTGCCGAGTACGTCGATTTCGTGGATCGAGCGGGCCACTCGGTCCTTGCGGGCGGGGCGCCCGCTCTTCTTCATGAACATTGTCTGAAGGATGCAAGCGCCGGTTCTACGGTCAGACAGCTCGTCGACGCGTTGCGGCAGCTCGAGTCGGTGGAGCGGGAGCTCGGCGACTTTTTCGTCGGTGGTGAGCATCGCCGGCTCAGCGAGCTCGCGACGGAGATGGCGGAGATCGGGAAGTCGCTGCACCTTCTCAACGAAACGCTCCCCGTCCTCGGCGAGCTTGCGCAACTGCCTGACACGATCACCTCGGCCATCCGCTCGTTTCCGCTCACGCTGACCGAGCTCGAGGCGGCGAGCGCGCAACGAACGATCGATGAGACGTTCGCGCGCGATGCGGGACTCGCGCGCGTCGATCTCGCGGTGCGCGAGCGGCAGCTCGCGTCGATCACGTGCTCGTGGCGCGAGCTGCAGCGCGAGAACGTGTCGGCGATGGTCGGCGCGGTGACCTCGCGCTTCCGCCGGAACGTCGCGATCAGCTCCTCGCCCGCGGCGCAGCTCACGCGCGCCGAAGCGGCGTTGAAGAAGACCTACGCAACCGGCCGCCGCGAGCTCGAACATGAGTTCGGAAAGACGATGCGCTATCGCTCGATCCGCGATCTCTTCAGCGGACCGGCCGGCCACGTGATGCTCGATCTCAAGCCGGTGTGGCTGATGAGTCCTCTCAGCGTTTCCGACACGCTGCCGCTCGACACGTCGCACTTCGACGTCGTCATCTTCGATGAAGCGAGCCAGATTCCGCTGGAGGAGTCGGTTCCTTCCGTGTTTCGCGCGGAGCAGATCATCGTCGTCGGCGATCAGATGCAGTTGCCGCCGACGAGCTTCTTCTCGTCGAAGCAGAGCGACGATGAAGAGCTGCTGGTCGAAGACGAGGGAGAGCTGATCGCATTCAATCTCGACAGCGACAGCTTTCTCAATCATGCGGCGCGCAATCTGCCGAGCACGATGCTCGGCTGGCACTACCGCAGCCGTTCCGAATCGCTGATCAGTTTCTCGAACGCCGCGTTCTATCAGGGACGGCTGCTCACAGTGCCTGATCGCGCGGGCGAACGGGTGTCGCAGAAGCCGATCGTCGTACACAACGCGGAGAGCGGATTCGAGCATGCCGATCTGCTGCTCGAGCGTCCGTTGAGTTTTCATCATCTGCCCGCCGGCGTTTACGAGGGGCGGCACAATACATCCGAGGCGTTCTACATCGCGCATCTCGTGAGGGGCTTGCTGATGCGCGGGGCAGGGGAGAGCATCGGCATCATCGCGTTCTCCGAAGCGCAGCAGGGAGAGATCGAGCGTGCGCTGAGCATCGTGGCGTCGGAGGATCCGGAGTTTGCTGCGCGGCTCGAGGCGGAGTACGTGCGCGAGGAGGACGATCAGTTCGTCGGACTGCTCGTGAAGAACCTCGAGAACATTCAGGGCGACGAGCGCGACATCGTCATTCTCAGCGTCTGCTATGGCCGCAATCGGGATGGCAGGATGCTGATGAATTTCGGGCCGATCAATCAGAGCGGCGGCGAGAAGCGGTTGAACGTCGCGTTCTCGCGCGCGCGGAAGCAGATGGCGCTCGTGTCGTCGATCCGTCATGTCGAGGTGACGAATACATACAACGATGGCGCGAACGCGTTGCGGCGCTACCTGAAGTATGTGGAGGCGATGTCGGCCGGCGATGCGGCGGTGGGACGCGCGGTGTTGCGCGAGGCTGGATTGCCGGAGTCGCAGTCGGCGACGGAGATCGATCGCGACACCGTCGTGCGCGATATCGCCGCCGCGTTGCAGGGCGAGGGCTATGACGTCGCGATCGGAGTAGGGCAGTCGCACTTCCGCTGCGATCTCGCCGTGCGCAAGCCGGGCGATGCCGCCTATCGCGCGGCCGTGATGGTGGATACCGATGCGTACTATCGCCACGAACATCTGTTCGAGCGCGATTTGCTGCGGCCCGGAATCCTCGAGAACTTCGGCTGGCGCGTGCTGCGTGTGTTGACGAAGGACTGGTACGAGAAGCGCGAGGCCGCGCTGGATTTGCTGGTGAAGCGGATCGAGGAAGAAGTGGTGGAGGAGGAGGGAGCACCTGAGCCCGAGCCTGAGCCTGAGCCTTTACCCGAACCTCCCGTGGAGGAACAGGCGCCCCGCCTGTTCACCGAGCCGGCAGACGAGGCGCCGGCCGCTCCACAGGAAAGCTCACCCAACACCCGCCGCTTCGAATACGTCGAAGGCACGTCGAGCAAGTTCTGGGAGATCCATGTGAACGGCGCGGATCACATCGTGACCTTCGGCCGCATCGGCACCGCTGGCCAGTCGAAGACGAAGACATTCGCTGACGGTGATGCCGCTATCGCGGACGCCGCGAAACTCATTCGCGAGAAACTCGGCAAGGGCTACAGGGAAGTGTGAGCGATGCGGATGGCTTACACTCGCACACCATGCGCTGGTCATCGCTCCTCACTTCCACGCTCTTCTGCGGATCATCTGCGGTCTGCTCTTCATCCCGATCGGAACGATGAAGTTGTTCGGCTGGCCGATGGCAATGCCGGGCGGCGCGCTCGCGCACTTTCCTTCACAGATCTGGTTCGGCGGCGTGCTCGAGCTCATCGGCGGAGTGCTGCTGGTGATCGGCCTCTCCACACGATGCGTGGCCTTCGTGCTGTCGGGTGAGATGGCGGTCGCGTACTTTCAGTTTCACGCACCGAACGGCTTCTGGCCGATGATGAATCAGGGCCAGCCGGCGATCCTCTTCTGCTTCATCTATCTCTATCTGTCCGCAGCCGGTGCCGGTCCGTGGAGTGTGGATGCGGCGAGGAAACGATCAGGCACGGACTGACGCCGTTCACGATTTCGGGGGAATCGGTGTCCAATAGATCGGATGCTGCTCGGACTCGTTTTCGCGGCGCAGTTGAATGTGCAGGCGCCGGAGGTCACGCGTCTTCTCGACATCGTCTCGTCGGACGCGAAAGGCCGCGCTGCAGCGACTGAGCAACTCGGTCGCATCGGTGCTCCCGCCGTCGCGCCGGCGATCGAGCGACTTCGCGGCGCGGATGGGCATGAGTTCTTCTGGGACGAGGTCTTCTTCAAGATCGATCGCCCGGCGGTGCTCGGACTCGCCAGGGCGTTGAGCGATCCGGATGTGGCGCTCCGCCGCCGCGTTGCCGCGATCCTCGCCCGGTTCGAAAACGAGACGGCGGCCGTGATGCCAGAGATGATCGCGGCGCTCGATACTTCCGATCGCAACACGCGCATCTTTCTTCTCGATGCCATCGAATCGAATCGCGGACTCGGCGTCCGAGACGGAGCTCTGAAGAAGGCGCTGGTTCTCGTCAAGGATCCCGATCCGGAGATCGCGATCCGCGCCGCCTCGCTTCTCGGCAGCATGGGACCGATCGCCGGGGCCGCGGTTCCTGACATCATCAGGATGTTCGCTCAGAGCGACGACGACGCGCTGCGCGGTCTCATCGCGGAAGCACTCGGAGGCCTCGGCGGATCGGCGGCTTCCGCGGAGACGCCGCTGCTCGAAGTTCTGGCGCGCACTCCGCCCGGCAGTACTCTGGCGTTGCAGATCACGGAGGCGTTACGAACGATCGGCGCAGCGTCTCCGGCCGCGAAAGCCGCGATTCTGACGCGCGAGCGCGACAAGGAGCTGGAGGCCGAGGCAGTCGAACGGGTTTCTGCGGCTCGCGATGACACTGGGCGGTTGCTCGCGATGTTGCGCGAGCATGAGCCGCATCTGCGCGATCACGCAGCCGGAGAGCTGCTCTTCAAGGAGGGCATCGACAGCCGGATGGTGAAGCTGCTCGGCGACGATGATCTGTTCATGAAGACTGCCGCGGCGTGCGTGCTGATCCGGCACGGCAAGCACGACGACGCGGTGAACGATGCACTTGCGGTTGTGATCCGTTCCGGGAACCCGCAGCTCATCCGGCAGACACTCGACGAGTTGCGCGGACGCGCTGAACATGCGGAGCCGCTCGTGCCGGCGATGCTCGACTTCCTGAAGGCTTCACGCGATTTCGTGCTGCGCGAAGAAGTGATGCGATTCATGATGGTGCTTCACCCGTCGAAGGATCCAGCATCCATCCCGTTCTTGATCGAGGCATTGTCATCCGAGGACCACTACACGCGCGCGAACGCGGCGTCGAATCTTGCGCTGCTGCATGGGAAAGGCGCAGTGGCGGCGCCGCGGCTGATTGCGATGCTCGCCGATCGCAACACGAGCGTGCGGGAGAATGCAGCGCGCGCGTTGGGTGAAGTCGCGCCGGGGAATCCCGCTGCAATCCGCGCGCTGGCCGCGACGTTGACGGCCGGCGATTCCATGCTGAAGCGCGCGGCACTGGAGGCGTTGAATCAATCGGGCTCGCGTGCAGCAGAGGTCGCGCCGCAGCTTCGCGATGCGCTGCAGCGCGAGAAAGGCGAGCTGCACGACGCGATCGTCGTGACGATCGGAATGATCGAGCCGGGCTCGAAGTCGACTGTCCTTCTTCAGGCGGAGACGCTTCGCACCGGCAAGCAGTCGTATGCCGCCTATCAGCTCGCCGGTCACGCCGATGAAACGCTCGGCACGGTTCTGGAGGTCTTCAGCCGCGCGACTCCGCAGGAGCGCGCGGCGATGGCGTCGAACGTCAAGTGGATTGCGTCTCTCGCACATGGTCCTCCGAAGGATCTGGGTGCCGACCGTGTTCTCGAGATCATTCGGATGGCGCTGGCCGATGCGGATCACAACGTGCGGCTGGTTGGTCTGACTGTGGCGGGGAAGCTGGGCCGGAACTCTGCCTCGCTGGCGAAGGAGATTGCGCTCCGGCTCGACGATTCGGATGCCGAAGTGCGGGGTGCCGCGCTCGACGTCGTCAGCGTGATGGGACCGGAGTCGGGTCCGATTGTCGTTTCGAGATTGTCGGGTGCGGCGCCGATGAATGGCTTGCTGCGACGCAGGCTCATCGCCGTTTTGCGCAGCAGGAATGACTCGCAGGCGTTGGCGCACCTTGCGCGGGAAGCACCCGTGAGCACGCGTCGAGCCGCGGTGGTTGCGCTCGCCCACAGCGGCCCGCCTGACGTGGCGATCCCTGCTCTGGCTCACGCGCTCGATGATTCTGATGAGGAAGTTGTTCGCGCTGCGATCTGGAGTCTGGCCGAATGGAACGCGCGTGCCCAACCTCAGGTGCCAGTGCTCCTGCGTGCGCTCGGATCGAAATCGCGGCAGGTACGTCTCGCAGCCGGGCGCGCGATACGTCGCATCGAAAGTCTAGGTCTCAATACGCTGATTGATGCGTTGCACAGCGACGATGCGCTGCGGCACAGCGGCGCAGCGGAGACACTCGGCCTCCTGTTCGATCGCGCTGCCGGTGCGCGCGCAGCGCTTGTTGCAGCGCACGGCGCTGAGGCCGAACTGGCGCTGCGGCGGATCTCGATGTCCCTGCGGCAGGAGCTCGAAGTGAAGAAGCTCGTGCCCCGAAAAAAACCGACGGCGGCGGTGCCGGAAGGGGAGCGGCTGAGGGCGGACCTTTTCATCGGTGCTGATGGTCGTGTCATCGACGTCGTCATTCGAGAGGGTGTGTCGCCGGAGGTGAATTCCGCGGCGGTGGTCACGCTTTCGGCGTGGGAGTTCGAGCCTCCGATGGATCGTTCGAGCAACGCCGTGGTGGTAGTCAAGACATTGACCATCGGGGAGGAGCGAAATGCGCCGTCCTGGTGAAGCGCTGGCCACACTCGTCGTGTTCCTCTTCGCGCGCACCGCGGCCGCCTGCTCGTGCGCCGGCGGAATCGGCTTTCTCGATGTCGCTCGCGGCGCACTTGTCATCCGCGGAGTCGTCGAGAGCTACGTACAGCCCGAAGGGATGCAGCATCCGGTCGCGATGAACGTGACGATTCGCGAACTCGTCGCCGGTTCGTACGCGCCGAAGACGATACGAATCATCGGCGACTTCGGCATGTCATGCGTGCCGTACGTCAGCAACTTCCCGCTGGGAACCGAGTGGATCTTCGCCATTCATGGGCCGGTGGAAGTCAGCGGGCTCGGCGATGAGAACTTCAGCTTTCCACCCTGTGCCGGCGCATGGTTGACGGTCGTGAACGGGAAGGCGAATGGCGAGCTCTCGATGCTGTTGGGAATCCATGAAGTCGATCTGCCGGTGTTGCGGGAACTGATCGCGAATCCTGCAAGTCATGGCGAGCTGCGGCCCATGTTTGCCTCCGTTCGATCGTCGAAGGACGCCGGTGTCGCCGCTCCGAAGATCACAGGGAGTACGCAGCTTCACGTGCCAGCGAAGTGCCCGATCGAACCGCTGACGGTGGAGGTGGTCATCGGACCGAAATGCAATCTGCTCCAATTCGTGCCCGATCGGAAGGTCGATCTCTGCGCATCGAACGCGCTCTATGCGCTGGTGCATCGCTGGTGCTTCACATCCGCGACGCAGAATGGAACGCCGATCGCGGTCCGGCACAAGGTACGGGTCACGATCGTTCACGATTCGCCGTGAAGAGCGGCTGTTTGCCCGGGGACACTGTTCACGCCCCCGCGGTCGTCTCCGGCCTGTACCACGACATGTCGATGTTGTTCGACTTGAACATTCCAAGGAGGCCGGTCTTGTCGACCGCCTTCGCGTACGCCTCGGACGGCTCCACGATCTTGTTCTTCACGTGCGCGAGGAAGCTGTCGTTCATCATGCACATGCCGAGTTTCTTGCCGGTCTGAATGATCGACGGGATCTGAAAGATCTTCGCCTCGCGAATGAGGTTGGAGATCGATGAGATGCCGAACATCACTTCGAGCGCCGGGATGCGGCCGCCGCCGATCTTCTTGCAGAGCATCTGCGAGATCACCCCTTTGAGACTCGAGGCGAGCATCACGCGGATCTGATCCTGGCGATCGGCCGGGAACTGATCGATGATGCGATCGACGGTCGACGCCGCCGACGACGTGTGCAGCGTGCCGAAGACGAGGTGTCCCGTCTCCGCGGTTTCGATTGCAATCGAGACCGTCTCGAGATCGCGCATCTCGCCGACGAGCACGATGTCGGGATCTTCGCGCAGCGCCGCTCGGAGAGCATCCTTGAATCCGTCCGTATGCTCGCCGACCTGACGCTGATTGATCAGGCACTTTCTGTTCTCGTGCACGAACTCGATCGGATCTTCGATCGTGATGATGTGATCGGTGCGATTGCGATTGATGTAGTCGATGAGCGCGCAGAGCGTCGTCGATTTGCCTGAGCCCGTCGGACCGGTCACGAGCACGAGTCCCTTGGAGAGAAAACAGAGATCGAGGATCTCTTTCGAGAGGCCCATGTCCTCCGCGGTGATGATCTTGCTCGGGATGACGCGGAACACGGCGCCCATGCCTTTGCGGTCCATGAAGAAGTTGCAGCGGAAGCGCGAGAGCCCGCGGATCTCGTACGCGAAGTCGGTGTCGTGCCGCCGTTCGAACTCCTCCTTGTTGCGCGCTGGCGCAATGGGCAGCAAAGTGTTCGCGATCGACTCGGGCGTGAAGACTGGATGTCCGGGAAGCGGCTTGATCTCGCCGTCGTGACGCACCATGGGTGCCGAACCGACGCACATGTGAAGGTCCGAGGCCTTCATCTCGAACATCTGGCGGAAGAGAGCATCCATCGCGGCGGTGGAGCCATCGGCGGCGACGGCCACCGCAACGGGCGCGGGTGCAGCGGCTGGTTGGGCTGCTCCATTCTGCAGTTCGAACACCGCGTGAAGCGTTTGTCCCTCGATACGTGCGGTCGCGCGAATCGGACCGAGCTCGGGATGATTCATCATCCAGTCGGCGGTCCCTTTCGCAATCGCCTGCCGCGCCGCGGGCGGCATCACCGGCCCGACGAGCTGCTGGATCGCTGTGCCGGCGAGAACCTCTCCCGATTCCTGTTCTCCACCGCCCGTGACGATGACGGCTTTCTTGCCCGAGGTGAGCCGCAGTTGGCGGCCTCCGGCCTGTGCAGTCTGGCGAAGCAATAGCTCGAGTGACACGTCTTCAATCCTCCATGACTTCGGTGATCGACGTGATGCGGTGCTTCTGGATGATGTGAGTTTTCGATCCGCTGCGCAGCGTGATGAAGAGATCGGGACGATTCATGAGATCGAGGAGACGCCGCTGATTGTCGGGCATCTCGACGTAGACCTCGCCTTCGAGCCGCAGCGTTCCGCATTCGACGATGACGCGGCGCACATACGACGGGTCGACGGGCTCCGCATCCGTATCGTCGATCGTCAGCACGACGACGTATCGCTTGTTGAGCAGTTGCGCGTGTGGCGAGTCGTCCGGCGCGAACGGGAAGAACGTCGTGGCCTGGTTGATCCATTCATCCGGCCGCATCGGCCCTTCGTGATGATCCGAGAGACTGGGGATGAAGACGCGCCCAAGGAGCGGGCGCTCGTCGAAGTAGCGGATCTCGACGGATAGAGGAACGGTCGGTACGCGCAGATCTTCCATCGCTCGTGTAGGACAGGCGCCCCGCCTGTCAGGACAGGCGAGGGCGCCTGTCCTACACGTCGATGTTACTTCACGTACAATCGCGCGCTAAAAAAATTGAGCCCCCCGATTGACGAAGACAATCCTCCGCCTTTCTCTCTTTCTGCTCGCCTGCTCAGCATTGGCTCAGGAGCAAACGCCCGATTCGCACACGCTCCTCCTGCTCCACTTCAACAATGATGTCAACGGCGCGAGCGGCGAGACGCCCTCGGACAGCAGCGGCGTTGCGTTCGAACAGGGAGTGTTCGGCTCCGGCGCGTATTTTCCGCCGGGCAACTTCCTGCGCTATCTCTCGTCCGGCAACATCGACTCGAAGCGGGGCACGCTGGAGTTCTGGATCAAGCCGCGATGGGGCTCGGACGGGCAGGGCCATTTCGCGCTGCACTACGGGTCGGGCGGCGGGATGCTCTTCGGAAAAGATGGCGGCAACACCTGGCGGATGATCCTCAATCGCTTCGGCTCGGGAGGGCCGGAAGCCGGCGCGGGCATCGCGAACCAATTCCAGGCGGGGACGTGGCACCACGCTGCATTCACCTGGAGTGCGCAAGCACTGAAGCTCTATGTCGATGGGCAGCTCCGCACGCAGACCACGCTGATCGCACCTCTCAACAACGTGACGGACTCGCGCCTGCAGATCGGGGCGGATGGATCGAGCTCGTACCTCGACGCCGTGCTCGATGAACTGCGCATCAGCGACGTCGATCGCAGTCCCGAGGAGATTGCCAACAGTTTTCTTGCGGGTGTGAAGAACGTCTCGAATCTGACGATGGATCGCGCCGCGTTGGAGATGTTCCCGGGCTGGTCAGAGTCGCTGGGGCTGACTGCGCAGACGGAGTTCGGGACACTCACGATTCCTTCGTCCGCAGTCGCGTGGGAGAGCTCGAATCCGCAGGCGGTGACGGTCGACTCGAATGGGCGAGTGACGGCAATCGCAGGAGGGTCCGCGACCGTTCGCGCAACGTTCAAGGGCATGCAGACAGAGGTTGCCGTGACCGTTCGCGCAGCCGTACGGCCGCAGGTGAATGAGTCGCTCGATCCCTTTCTCACGACACCCGCCGCCGGTGCGCTCTACGACGTTCCGGTCGTCGTCATCCGCTATCTCCCAACCAGGAACGGCACCACGCTCGACGCAAGCGTCGCGGGAACGGATGACACGATCGATCATCTGAAGAGTCAGATCGACCGCTACGACATCGAGATCAAGTACATGCTGGAGGAAGGGAGCCGCTTTCACGGCTACAAGGATCCGAACGCCCCGCCATCCCTCGGCTACCGCGTGCTCGCACTGATCTCGATTTATGAGGACATGCCGCCGGGATTTCCAAGCGGCTCGCCGGGCATCACCTTTCCCGATTACAACCAGATCCTCAATCGCATCGACGCCCGGCACTTCGTCGACGACCTCGGTGTTAAGGAGTTCTGGTTGTGGGGTTATCACTACGGCTCGATTGCGCCGGTCGAATCGGACATGTCGAGTCCGACGACGGGCGACATCTCGAACAGCTATCGGACGCAGGACGACATGCCCGTGTTTCACAAAACGTACACGCTCTACAACTACAACTTCACGCGCAGCTCGAACGAAGCGGTCCATGATCACGGCCATCAGTTGGAAGCGATTCTCGGCTACGTCAATCGGAGACAGGACGGCAATACGAATCTCTTCTGGAAGCAGTTCGTCGGGCAGGATGCCAGCGGACACTTCACCACAGGCCGTTGCGGCTGGACTCACATGCCGCCGAACACGACGAGCGATTACGACTACAACAACGCGACGCTCGTCGAGAGTGACTGTGAAGATTGGACTCCTGCCGGAACCGGTGCGAAGAAACTCATCAATGATCTGACGTGGGGAAGTCTCAGGTATGCGTGGCCGCGCGGTGTGCCCGAAGATGTGACGCAGCACCAGTGGTATGTGTACTGGATGCAGAACATGCCCGGCGCGGGGAATCAGATCGCGTTGGACGATCAGCATGTGATGACGAACTGGTGGAGGTTCACCGCGAACTGGGATGACGCGATTCAGAGCGGGATCGGGCTCTACGGCCGCAAGACGCCGCCGCGGCGGCATGCGGCGCGTTGAGCTCGTTTGATGGGTCTCCGCGTGAAATATCTTTCGGGCTCTTCGTGCTGAAGGTTGCAATGAACCGAATTGCAGCAGTGATCGCATTGCTGATGTTTGCCGTGAGCGCCGCGGCCGGCACATTCACATTCAAGGTCGTCGGCATCGACTGCGCTGCCTGCGCGCCGCCGATCGTGAAGGCGCTCAGCGCCGTTCAAGGCGTGAAGAACGCGCGCGTCGATGCGAAAGCGAAAACGGCAACCGTCGATATCCCGGCGGGCTTCGATCGCGAAACGTTGAGGTCCGCCATCTCCAACGCCGGTTTCGAGGCCGTGTTCCCGGGCGAAAAGCCACGCGACATCGAGCCGCTGCCGGCGGGAGTGCTGGCAAGGCTCGACATTCGCACGTTCTCCGATGGCCACCGCGTCGATCTTGCGAAGGTCATGGCGCCCGGCAAGGTGACGATCGTCGATTTCTATGCCGACTGGTGCGGTCCGTGTCACGTGCTCGAGGTTCGCTTGCAACACTTGATGAATGGCAACAAGCCGGAGCTCGCGCTGCGCCGCGTGAACATCGGCAAGTGGGACAACGACGCCGCAAAGCAAGCGACTGAATTGCGAGCCGAGGCGTTGCCGTATCTCCGCGTGTACGACGCACACGGAAAGTTCGTCACTGCTGTTACGGGCGGGATGTGGGACGAGGTTCTCGCGGCGATCGAGAAGGCGGAACGCTGATGAGAATCGTTCGCGCGTTTCTGTTCTTCATCCTCGCGATCGGCATCGCGCCGTTCGCACTTGCCTGACCTGCCTGAGCGAATCCCAACCTCTCCGGCGGAGGGGCAGCGCAAAGCATTCCGGCTCCCGGCCATTGGAGCGTCACGACGACGTTCGCTCGTGGCACGTTCAACACGTCGCACGTGGCGGCGTGTCCCGAGGTCGCGCCAATCGAATGCTCGGTCACGGCGATTCCCGATCATGAGCATCACGTTCGGCTCGCGTTGCTGCACACCGAATTGAGCACTGTCTACGGACTGCGGCAAGGGCTCGCGCTTTCGCTCCGAATTCCATACGACGTGAAAGATCAGCGCGTGCGTTACGCGACGCTCGACGGGCGGCCGTTCTCTCCACCGTACGGCGATATTCATCACCGCACCGAAACGCTCCGCGGAATCGCGGACGGCGATCTCGTCTTGCTGTGGCAACCTGCGACGAGCGGTGCCTCGCATTGGCGCCTCGGCTTCGGGACGACGCTCCCGCTCGGCCACACGGTCGCCGATCCCGTGCGTCTCGGACTCGAGGGAAAGAAGCACGAGCATCTGCAATTCGGAAGCGGTCTGTTCTCGCCGGAAGCAGAGATTGCCTGGAGCCGTCCGATTGCTCACGCGAACGCCTCGGCGCTTTTGCAGGCGACGTTGCCGATCGCGGAGAACGAACGTGGATTCCGAGCGCCGCGGAACTTCCGATGGACGCTCGGGCCTTCGTTCTCCGTTGGCAGCGGCAGTGTGGCGCTCAGCGTTGCGGGCCAGTATCAGACGATCGGCCGCTGGCATGGTGCGATCGACGAGGGCACAGGATTCTCGAATGGTGGCTTGCGGCTGCAGGTCTCACTTCCTGCGATGAGAGGACTCGCGATCACACCATCGGTTTATCGCGAGCTCTACTCGCACGGCTTGAACGCGGACGAGCGCGAGACGTTTTCGCAGGGGACGACGTTCGCAGTCGCCGTGGCGCGGTCGTTCTAGCCAGGTGGACCGTCCTGTGGGGCACAGGCGCCTCGCCTGTGCGCTTTGTGCGAGCGCGTTCACCAATACGATTCGACGCCCAATGCTCGCATGCGTTTCACCATTTTCTGGTCGAACGTAGCTACGGCGTCATATCGATTCGTCAGTGCGATTGCGATGGTTGCGGCATCTGCCATTCCGGAAATTCTCTCTGGCCAATACTGGAACAGAGTCTTCCAGGGGCATTCATCGATCAGGTGTAACCCGGGGAGAGCAATCATCTCTCGCAGGAGCTCAGCGACTTCGGCGGCCGCAATGCCGTAGAAGCTTTGTAATACGTAGCTCACTTCGAAAACGGCAAACTGAGGGACGACTGCCACGAGCTCTCCGTCGCTGGCGTGATCGATCAGCGCCTTCGCTGCTTTGCGTTGCTTGTCGTTTCGCTCGACGAGGAACGATATGAAGACATTGGCGTCGACGACGACGCGTCTTGGCGTCAAACGCGGCCTCGCCGCTTACGCGCCTCGGCGATCTCCCTGACGACATCGCCCGAGGAATTCTTGATGAATCCCTCCCAGCGGTAGAACGCAGGGCGATCGGACGTGACGGCGACATTACCGCCGCGGATCTCCCACGTCAGCTTCGCTCCCACTTCGAGGTTCAGCGCCTCGCGCACTTCCCGCGGCACGGTCGTCTGTCCTTTGCTGGTCAGTGTAGAAGTCGGCATGAGATTACTCCTTACACGAAGTATAACAATGTAAGGAACGGCGGATATGCCGCTTGTGCTAGACTGCCGCACCCTTTCGGTCACTCATCCTTAACAATTCGGAGTTTTCTCTATGTCGCGACTCATCCTTGCCGCCACTCTGTCCATTCTCTCGTTCGGTTCGCTTCGCGCTGCAACGCAGCCGTGGGAAGGCGCGCCGTTTACCGCGGATCCGAAGGCGCTGCTCGCCGCGGCGGAGGCGGTCAAGCCGGCCAAGCCTGAAGATGGGGTCGTCGTTCTGCTGGATGAGACGCATGTCGTGCTCGATGCGAACGGCCTTGCCACTCGCACCGAGCGGCTCGTTTATCTCGTGACAGATGAAGGCGCGGTGGAAGGGTGGTCGTCGATCGACAGTGACTGGTCGCCATGGTACGAAGAGCAGCCGAAGGTCGCCGCGCGCGTCATCGCGAAGGATGGCTCCATTCACATGCTCGATCCGAAATCGTTCGGCAAGAGCGACGCCGAGGATGAGCCGGACATGTTCACGGATACGCGGGTGCTGAGCGGTCCGCTGCCGGCGGTTGCTCCCGGTTCCGTCGTCGAACAGGTCGTGACGCATCACGACAAGACCGCGGTTCACGATGTGGGCACCGCCTATCGCCATCAGTTCGGACGTTGGGTCGAGTCGCAGCAGAGCCGCCTCATCGTCGAATATCCGGTCGCGCTGACGTTCCATCTCGTCAACCGCACGGCTCCTGCGATCAAGCCGGTCGAGAGCAACGCGAATGGCATCAAACGCCTCGTCTTCGAGAGCGGAGTGATTCCCGGATACGAAGCGAGCGAAACGAATCTTCCGCCCGACGTCGAGCGGCATTCGTATGTCGCATTCTCGACGGGCAAATCGTGGCAGGACGTCGCGACGAAGTATCGGGCGATCGTCGATCAGCAGATCGCTGCCGGTCCGCTGCCCGCGGCCAACGCCTCCGCTGCGAAAGATGCACGCGAGGTCGCCGCCACCGTGCTGGCGCGGTTGCAGAAGGACATTCGCTACGCCGGCGTGGAGTTCGGTGAAGGCTCGATCATCCCGCGCTCGCCGAAGGAAACGCTCGCGCACAAATACGGCGACTGCAAAGACAAGGCGACGCTGCTCGTCGCGCTGCTCCGTCAGGAGGGACTCGCGGCGCATGTCGCGCTGCTGAACTCCGGCTACGGCTATGACGTCGATGCCGAGCTTCCCGGCCTCAGCCACTTCAATCACGTGATCGTTTACGTTGCGGGTGCTCAGCCGTTCTGGATCGATCCGACTGATGAGTTCGCGCGCGCGGGCGAACTGCCCGAGCAGGATCAGGGACGCCGCGCGCTCATCGCTTCAGTCGATACGAACTCATTGGTCGAGACACCGATCGCGGATGGAAGTGCGAATCACACGGTCGAGAACCGCTCCTTCACGCTGGCCGAGGATGGGAAGTCGACGGTCGTCGAGACGACGGAGTACTCGGGCAGCGAAGAGCGCTCGTTCCGCCGCTACTACGCGACGACGGACGCGAAGCACGTGCGTGAGCAGCTCGAGAAATTCGTCAAGGACAACTACTTTGCCGAAGCGCTGGGAAAGTACGAGACGACGGATCCGCATGATTTGAGCAAGCCGTTCCGTCTCACGGTGGAAGGGCTTCGCGCCGCGCGTGGAGCGACGGAGAAGGGAGAGGCCGTGGTCGGCTTCTTCGAGGCGGATCTCGCTTCCGATATGCCGCCCTCCCTCAAGCGAGCCGATGACGAGAGTGCGGAGGACGAAGAGCCCGCGAACGCGAAGAAGCCGAAGAAACGCGTCCACGACTTTTTCTTCTATGAACCGTACACGAAGGACATTCATGTGCTCGTGCAGGCACCATCGGGCTACGTCCTGCACGCTCTCCCTGAACCCGCCACGACTCCCCTAGGCACCGCGAAACTGACCTCGGCGTTCAGCGAACCGGAGCCGGGAAAGCTGATGGCCGACTATCACTTCGAGTCGGGCCCACGCCGCATCACCGCCGCGAAATTCGAAGAAACGCGCAAGGCGCTCGCGGAGCTCGTGTCGCGCAAGGCTGTGCTCTTCACGTGGGACCAGCTCGGCCGCAAGTATGCGGACGCGGGAGAAGTGGGGAAGGCGATCGCCGAGTTCCGGCGTCTGGCGGCGTTGCATCCTAACGAAGCGCTGCACCACATCGACATCGCCAACGCGCTGCTCGCCGCCGGCTTCGGAACCGCGGCGCGGGAAGAGGCGAAGCGCGCGATCGCGATCGAGCCGAAGTCGGCGAAGGCGCATCAGGCGCTGGCACTGATCCTGGTCCATGACGAGATCGGCCGTGAATTCGGCAAGGGCTTCGATCTCGAGGGCTCGATCAAGGAGTACCGCAAGGCGAAAGAGCTCGATCCCAGGAACGTCGCGCTGATCGGGGAGCTGTCGATCGTGCTGCAGCGGAATGCAGACGGTGACGAGTTTGGCGAAGGTGCACACCTCGATGAGGCGATCGCCGAATACACCGGACTCAAGGGGCTCAAGGAGAAAGTCAATCAGCCGTACGCCGATCGTCAGCTCATGGCGTTGTACGTCCACACCGGCCGCTTCAAGGAGCTCAAGGAGCTGACCGCGCAGACGAAGGACACCGAGAAAAAGGATGCGATGTCGCTCGTCGCGATTGCAGCGCTGGATGGCGGCGCGGCCGCGGTCAAGGCAGCGGATGCGATCGAGCTCTCGAAGCGGCGCACGACGATGACGCTTGCGGGCAGCGTGCTGGCGACGGTCCGGCGTTATCCGGAAGCGGTGGAACTGTTGACGGCGGCAATTCAGGGTGCACCGAATGCCGCTGAACTGCGCACACAGCTCGACATCGTCAAGAAGATGAAGAAGGTCGAGGAGTATCCGGTGAAGGATGACGATCCGGCCAGCGTCATCCGGCAGTTCGTCATCACGTCGATTCTCGACGAAGAGGCGGCCGAGCGTTTCATGACCGCAGAATCGAAGACGGTGTTCGGCGAGAAGGAGCTGAACGAACCGAAGAGGGCGGAGCAGGCGAAGAAGACGGCCGCGGCGCGCAAAGCGATGCGCAAGTTCGGCAATCGCGCCGTCATTGCCGATGCCGCACTGGCTGCATTTCAACTCCAGCAGGAAGGCGACGACAAGACCGGCTTCCGCATGCTCGGCCGCGCGACGGTGAAAGGTGTGCCGGAGATCGCGACCTTCCTCGTCAAGGAAGGGACGACGTATCGAATCGCCGCGACGAGCGAGGCGCCGGAGATGCTCGCGCTGCATGCGCTTCATCTCGCCGATGGCGGCAACACGGAAGCGGCGCGGCAGTGGCTCAACTGGGCGCGCGATTACGTGCATGGCGGTGAAGATGAGGATCCGGTCGCATCGAATCCGTTTGCCGCGCTCTGGAGCCGCGATCAGCAGGCGTCGACGGTGAGCGAGATTCGTGCGGCATCCGCGGCACTGCTGCCGGTTTCGAAGAAGGCCGCGGAGGTCGCTCTGCCGGTCCTCGTCTCCGAGCGCGCGAAAGCGGCGGAAGAAAAGCAATGGAGAATCGACCAGGCTCTGGCGACTGCATATGCGGAGACGGAGAAGTGGAACGATCTGCTGGCGACCGCCGATCGGTTGCTCGCCAGGCATGAGCGCTCCGACTCCGCCTTCGGCTCTTCGATCAAAGCGCTCCTCAATCTCAATCGAGAGGATGAGGCGAAGGAGCGCGCGAAAGCGCGTCTCGCGAAGAGGGCGAATGATCGAATGGCGCTTCGTACGCTGGGAGAGATCGCAGAGACGCGCGGCGAGTATGCGGATGCGATGGCCTCATTTGCGAAAGTGATCGACACGCCGGATGCGAACGCGAGCGACTACAACAGTCTCGCCTGGGCCGCGGTGTTCGCCGGTGCTGATCTCGACAAGGCGATCGACGATGCGCGCCGCGCCGACGGTCTGCAGCCCGGCAGCTACGCGATCCTCAACACGCTTGCGACCGCGTATGCAGATCATGGCAATTCCGCGGAAGCGCGCCAGACGCTGCTGGAGAGTCTCGACGCCGCGCCTGGCGAAGAGTTGCGCGGTGCGGATTGGTACATCGTCGGACGCATCGCGGAGAACTACGGGATCAATGATGTCGCACGCGATGCGTATCAGCGCATCAAGAAACCGGCGAAGGAGCATGGCTCGCCGTACGAGCTGGCGCAGAAGCGATTGCAGGCGATGAAGAAGTAGGGCGGCGGGCAGACAGCAGGGAGCAGGCAGCGGGCAGCAGACAGTTCGCGGCACCTCCTTGTCGGTTACGATCTTGGATGGGCCCATGACTGAAACCGACACCCCGGAACGCTTCGGCCATTACATCGTGGAAGCAACGCTCGGCCGCGGTGCGATGGGGACGGTCTATCTTGCGCGCGATGAGCGGATCGGGCGGCGCGTCGCGCTCAAGAAGCTGCGCATCGATGGAACGCAGTTCGAGGATTCCGAGGACACGGCGGAGTTCTATATGCGGCTGCAGCGCGAGGCTGAGGTCTGCGGCTCGCTGCAGCATCCGAACATCGTTACACTGTACGACGTCGGCTACGAAGGCGAGCGCATCGCGTACCTGGCGCTCGAATACATCGCGGGTGAAACGCTTCTCGATTTGATCAAGCGGCATCGTCCGGCATCGCTGCCGGTCGATCTTGCGCTGCGCATCGCTGCGGATATTCTGCGTGGTCTTGCCTATGCCCACGGGAGAGGCATCGTTCATCGCGACGTCAAGCCGGCGAACATTCTCATCGGCCACGACGGCATCGCGAAGATCGCGGACTTCGGCATCGCGCGTCCTGCGCAATCCTCGATGACCGCGGCTGGCGCGTTGATCGGAACGCCGAATTACATGCCGCCGGAGCAGGTCAAGGGGACGATGGTCACGCCTCGCTCGGACCTCTTCTCCCTCGGCGTGCTGCTGTTCGAGATGGTGACGGGGATGAAGCCGTTCTCCGGCGGAGAGATGGCGTCGATTCTGGAGAAGATCGTGCGGATGCCGACACCGTCCGCCGCGGCGATGAATGCGAACGTGTCGCCGGAGCTCGATGCCGTGATTCAACGGCTCACGGCGAAGTCGCCGGAGCAGCGATTCGCGAGCGCGGCCGAGGCGCTGGAGGCAATCGAACGGCTGCGTGTCCACGCTCCGTCCGCGGCGCAGTCCGAACCGACGCAGCGAATCTCAGGAGAGGGGCGTTCGACGCTGCGCCGGCGCGTGCCAGCTGCAGTGTTCGTCGCCGTCGTCCTTGCGATGATCGCCGCGACCGCGATTCCGGTGTACCTCGTCCGGCGAAGCATCGATGCTACGCAGGGCGTGCAACTGGCACCGTCGCAATTGCAGGAGCTCGCTCAGAAACGAGAAGCGCTTCGCGCTGCCGATAAGCTGTATCGCGATGGCGAGTACCAGAAGAGTCTCGACCAGTACGAGACGTATCTCGCGCGGTATCCCAACAGCGCTGTTGCTCGTGATGGCGCGGAGCGAGCACGCCTCGCCCTTCAGGATGCAAAGCGCGATGCAGCGATGACGCGGCCCAAACAGCAGCCGGAAAAAACGGGTTTGATCCAGGGGATCAAGCGAAGAGTCAAGCGGCTGTTCGGGAAGAAGTGAGCTACAAAAAAAACGCCGCCTTGCGGGCGGCTGGTGGCTACGGAATTTGGCGGGGCGGACGGGGCTCGAACCCGCGACCTCCGGCGTGACAGGCCGGCGTTCTAACCGACTGAACTACCACCCCGCTTGGGAACTTCGAGAACCCGAGGGAGGGCGCCCTCATTCCCGAAGGAGCGCGCATGGTACGCAGTGGGGGGCAGCGTGTCAAGAAGCTCGCTACCCGCGCCGCGTCAGCTTGGGAGGCGTCCTGGCGAGCTCCCAGGTTTCCTTCGCGTTTCGCTGGACCCGTGCTGCGTGCTCTCGCATTTCTGCGAGGAGCTCGCGCGTCGTTTCGCGCGCGATTTCCGCTCGTGCCGTCAGTTGTTCGAACGTCTCGACAGTGTGGCTTGATCCCAGCCATGCTCACCTCCGGTCGAAGATGCCGTCGAAATCGGCAGCCGGAGGTCGCGATCGTTCGTACGGGGTGACGGAAAGCAGCGACCGACTGATCGGGGAGGATGCAAGAATGATTCCGCGGTCACTGCCGACCCGCGATGACAAGGCACGCGCGGGGCGCCGGGTCTCCCCCCAGCGCCCCAGTCCCTCAGCGCCCCAGCACCCCAGGAAATTCACTTCCCCGCGATCGCGGGCGGCGCCTCACCGCTGAGTCCTCGTGCCGTCTCCGTCATGCGGATCAACTCCTCGCGCCATCCCTCGAGATCCGCGCCGCGCGATGCGCGCGCGAGAGCGAGAACGTCGGCGTACGTTGCCGTGCCGCGATACTGCGAGTTGCGCAGCAGCATCCCGAACTCCGCGACCGCTAGCGCAAACTGCATGTCCGCCGATGCTGCATACGCGCTCGTCCCTTCGTCCGAGATCATGCTCTCCATCAACTCGCTCGTGGTTCCCTGCGGCTGTTTGTAGCGGAGCTTCAGCACGCCGACGTTCCCTCTCGCCGATGCCGTAGGAGCAGGCACGATCTCGTACAGCGCGGTGACCGAGTGACCTGCGCCGAGATCGCCGGCATCTTTCTTGTCATCCTCGAAATCCTTGTTGGCGAGCGCGCGGTCTTCGTAGCCGATCTGCCGGTACTCGGCGACCTGTGAGGGCTCGAACACGAGCTGCACCTTCACATCCTTCGCGATCGTCACGAGCGTGCCGGTCAGCTCCTGGACGAACACCTTGCGCGCCTCGTCGAGTTTGTCGAGATAGAGATACTGCCCGTTGCCTTTGTCCGCGAGCACTTCCATCTTCGCGTCTTTGTAGTTGTCGTCGCCGACGCCGATCGCCGTGAGAAACACGCCATGCTCGCGCTTCTCGGTGATCAGCGTCTCGAGGTCCGCTTCCGATGAAACACCGACATTGAAGTCGCCGTCGGTGCAGAGGATCACGCGGTTGTTGCCGTTGGCGATGAAGTTCTCCTGCGCGACTTTGTAGGCGAGCTCGATGCCCTCGCCGCCTGCGGTCGACCCTCCGGACTGCAGCCGGTCGAGCGCTCCGACGATCGCTGCTTTGTCGGCGCCGGAAGTCTTCGGCAGCGCGAGTCCCGCGGCGCCGGCGTACGTCACGATTGCGACGCTGTCCTGCGCGCGCAGGTGCTCGACGAGAATGCGCAGTCCCGCTTTGATGAGCGGCAGGCGTTGCGGCGGTCCCATCGAGCCGGAGACGTCGATGAGGAAGACGAGATTGTTCGCGCTCATCTGCCACTCATCGGTGTTTTTGCCCTGAATGCCGATACGCACCACGCGATGCCCGAGGTTCCACGGGCATCCCGCCACCTCGGTCGTCACGCTGAACGGACGCCCGTCATTCGGCTGCGACAGGGAATAGGTAAAGTAGTTGACCATCTCCTCGATGCGCACGGCGTCGCGTGCCGGCATCGTGTTGTTGGTGAGCATGCGGCGCACGTTCGTGTAGGACGCGCGGTCGACGTCGATGGCGAAGGTCGTCGTGCGCTCCTTCGCGGTCTTGGTGAACGAGTTTTCCTGAAACTGTGTGTATTCAGGGACTGGCTGGACCTCCTGATAGAACTCGGCGGAGTAGGACGGCGCTCGGAAATCGCCGGTGGCGCGGGTGCAGACTTCGGCGACGGCGCAATGTAGCCGTTGCTCTTGCGAGGTCCGCTGAATTGCACGGAAGCCGTTTCGAGGACAGCGGGTGCTGCCGCCGTAACCGTGATGCATTCGGCGACGGACGAAATCTTCATCTCCGTGTCGAGACGGACGGACATCTGACTCGGTACATGCACCATCCGCGTCATGGGCCGCATGCCTTCCATGTCGATCCTCACGAGATAGTCGCCTTCAGGCAGCATCGCGAAGTGGTAGGTCCCATTCGCATCCGAGACAGCGACCCGGGTTCCCTGAAGTTGTGGTGCGCTGATCGTCACAGTCGCACCCGGCAGCGCGCTGCCGCCGAGGTCGACGGAACCGTTGAGAGTGGAGCCGGCCGCGTTGGGAAGCGCAACGGTCGACACGATCTTCGTCGCCCTCGGATTCACTTCCTGCGGTTTGTTCGGAACGGATGTCCTGCAAGCTCCGGTGAACAGGACGAGAAAGAATGCTGCGATTCGTTTTCCCATGTCTCCCTCCATGCCCGCCGCGCTCGCTGCACGCTGACGGCCACGCATGGCGCTTCGCTAAGTCACGCGAAGCGAGAGGGATGAGGAAGTTCTCAGAAGCGAAACATCGAGATTTGTGGAGAATCTCGACGGATTTGTGGACGACAGGCGAAGGGCGCCTGTCCTACAACGCCGCCGCGCGTATCGCATCGCGCAACGGCACGCCCGCCTGATCCTTCGCCGAGACGATCGCCTTCGATACGTCGATCGGCCATTCGATCCCGATCTCGGGATCGTTCCAGAGAATCGTCCGCTCGCAACTCGGTGCCCAGAAATCTGTGCACTTGTACGTGAGGTCCGCATCGGTCAGTGCGCAGAATCCATGCGCAAAGCCGCGCGGGATCCAGAGCATCCACTGATTCTCGTCGTTCAGTTCGACGCCGTACCACTGGCCGAACGTCGGCGAGCCCTCGCGCACGTCGACCGCAACGTCCCACACGGCCCCCCGAACGCAGCGCACCAGCTTCCCCTGCCCATTCGGCTCCTGATAATGAAGTCCACGCACGACGCTGGTGCTCGAGCGTGACTGGTTGTCCTGGACGAAGTCGTCAGGAATTCCTGCGTCGCGGAAGCGCTCACGATGATAGGTTTCGAAGAAGAATCCGCGCTCGTCGCGGAAAACCCGAGGCTCGATGAGCAGAAGGCCGCTGAGTGAAGTTTCGGTAATTTTCAAGGCGGGCGGATGATAACGCAGGGAATCTGATGTTGTTGCATGAGATAAAGGTTGAGCCATGGCCACGCAATCACGTTTTCTCGCGGTAGCAAACCCGGTCGCCGCGGCGGCCTCCGAACGCTTTCGCGTCGCGATCATCGCCCGTGATCTCGCCAGCCGCACCGGCATGACCGCAATCGCCGGCGCCTTCGAGGATTTCTCCGTCGAGCAACTCGAGGCCGACGACTTCCTCGTCTCGCGCGTTCGCGTCTCGCATCCTGACGCAATCCTCTGCGACCAATCCTCAGCGCGCGATCTTCGTTTGCTCGAGTCGCCCGCCGTCGTGCTCGTCGACGACGCGACGCACGCCGCAGCGCTCGTCGCGGAAGGCGCGCACGGCGTCCTGCTGCGCGAGGCATCGCCGCGGAAGATTCACGCCGCACTCCTCGCAGCCGCGGAAGGCACGGTCGTGATCGACGATGCGCTCGCGCATGCAGTGTTGCAGCATGCGACACCGGCGAACGCGCTCGTCGAGCCGCTGACCGCGCGCGAACAGGAAGTGATGCAGTTCCTCGCATCCGGTCAGACGAACAAAGAAATCGCGCAACACCTCGGCGTCACGGAGCACACCGTCAAGTTCCACGTCAACGGCATCCTCGGCAAACTCGGAGCCGCGACGAGAACCGAGGCAGTGGTGCAGGCGGCGAGGCTGGGGATCGTGGATCTCGGGAGGGCGTGAGGCGGGGGGCGCGGTGACGCGGGCTCGCGGGTGTGAAGCAAAGGCAAGGAGCACGCGAAGGGTCCCACTGCGAGCCCGCGTATCCACGAACCCTCGTATCCAGCCCACGTACCCCAGTACCCAATCCCCACAACCCCAGTTACCCTGTCCTCATGGACGAACCACAACGCGATTGGCGTGCCGCCGGCATCGTCTTCTTCGGCTTGCTCGCGGTCGTCATCCTCTGGGCGGCCGCCAGAATTCTCTGGCCGTTTCTCTCGGCCATCATCATCGGCGCGATTCTCGTCACCGTCACGTTCCCGCTGTACCGCCGCGTTCGCACACGGCTGCGCGGGCGTGACACATGGGCGGCGATCGCGATGCTCACCGGCATCACGCTCGTGCTGATCCTTCCCGCGGTGATCCTCGGCGTGCTGCTCGTGCAGCAGGCGAACTCACTCATTCCGCTGCTGCAGTCGCTCGAAACGCAGAAGATCATGGAGAAGCTCGATCTCGCGGACCGGCTGCGCTGGGTCAATCGCTTCGCCCCGACGTTCGATCCCGCGGCGGTCAATCCGCGCAAGCTGATTCTTCCCGTCGTGCAGAACATCCCCGGCTGGGTTGCCGAACATGGCGGTGCGATGATCGGCAGCCTCGCCGGCGTCGTCGTCGGCTTCGGTCTCGTTCTGATCTCGGCGTTCTACTTCTATGTCGAAGGCGAGACGATTCTCCACAAGCTGGCGATTCTCTCGCCGCTGCCTGCTCGTTATCGCGGCGCGTTCGCCTCGAAGTTCAAGGATGTGATCGATGCGACGTTCCTCGGTCAAGTCGGCACCTCGCTCGCGCAAGGTGTGACTACCACGATCGGACTCGCGATCACAGGAGTGCCGGCGTCGATCTTCTGGGGCGCCGTGGCCTCGATCATGTCGCTGCTTCCCGTGATTGGTGCGGCGATCGTCTGGGCGCCTGCGGCGATCTATCTCTTCGCGATCGGCGAGCGAGGCCATGCGTTGTTTCTCGCGTTCTGGGGAACGGCGATCGTGTCGTCGATGGATCACGTCGTGCGGCCGTGGGCGATGAAAGGGAAGGCACAGTTGCCGGCGATTCCGCTGCTCTTCTCCGTCCTCGGCGGAATGGAGGCCTTCGGTTTCCTCGGGCTCGTGATCGGGCCGCTGGTGTTCTCGCTGCTCGCGACGATCATCGAGATCTATGAGGAGTCGTTCCGCGTCGCAGACTCGCCGCATGAGTCGTAGACTCTCGATTCATGGATGAGCTCGAGCAGCGCCGCGAATGGCGCGTGACCGGTGTCGTCTTCTTCGGCGTTCTTGCGATCGCGATCCTCTGGGCTACGGTGATGATCGTCTGGCCGTTCGTCTCGGCCATCCTCATCGGCGCAATGCTCGTGACGCTCACGTTCCCGCTGTACAAGCGTATTCGCGCGCGCATGCGGGGGAGCGACACCTGGGCCGCGATCACGATGCTCATCGGCATCACGTTCGTGGTGATCGTGCCTGCCGTGATTCTCGTGGGACTGCTCGTGCAGCAGGCGAATGCGTTGATTCCGCACCTGCAATCGCTCGAGACGCAGAAGATCATGGAGAAGCTCGACCTCGCGGACCGGCTGCAGTGGGTGACGAGATTCGTGCCGACGTTCGATCCGTCGAAGGTGAATCCGCGCGAGCTGATTCTTCCTGTCGTTCAAAAGGTGCCGGCCTGGGTGGCGTCGCACGGCGGCGCGCTGATCGGAAGCGTGGCGGGCGGCGTCGTCGGATTCTTTCTCGTGCTGCTGTCGGCGTTCTTCTTCTATGTCGAAGGGGAAGCGATTCTCGATGAGCTGGCGATCCTCTCCCCACTGCCGGAACGATATGACCGCGAGTTCGCCTCGAAGTTCAAGGATGTGATCGACGCGACCTTCCGCGGGCAGGTCGTGACGTCGCTCGCGCAGGGCGTGGCGACCGCGATCGGGCTGGCGATTGCGGGGATTCCGGCGGCCGCGTTCTGGGGCGGAGTCGCGACGATTCTGTCGCTGCTGCCGATGGTTGGGGTCGCGGTCGTGTGGGTGCCGGCGACGATCTATCTCTTCGTTGCCGGCTCGAGCGGCCACGCGATTTTTCTCGCGCTATGGGGCGTGCTCGTCGTGTCGACGATCGACAACGTCGTGCGGCCGTGGGCGATGAGAGGAAAGGCGCAACTCCCCGCGATTCCCTTGCTCTTTGCAGTCCTCGGCGGCATGCAGGCGTTCGGCTTCATCGGACTCGTGATCGGACCGCTGGTCTTCTCGCTGCTGATGTCGATCATCGACATCTACAAGAAGTCGTTTCGGATTCGAAGAAGCGAGAGTGACGTGGCGTAGGTCAGATCGCGATTGCTGCATTGCGAAGTGTCGACAGCGCCCGCTCGTACACCGCATCTTTCACCAGCAGGTAATCGGTATCGAACGTCGAAACGAGGAACACGCTGATCCCGGCCTCCGCGAGCGGTGCGGTGATCGCGGAGGCGACACCTGTGACTTCGAACGGGATCGGGCCTTCGACACGCAACAAACGCCAATCGCGTTCTGCACGAACATCGTCAGGCACCGACTCCTGATGGCAGACGATCGAGAGCTCGTCCTTCGTGCGCGTGATCGACACGAACTCGCCCGCGGGCCATTGCGGCAACGGATGGTTAGAGTCGAGGCGGCAGACGGCGAAGAGGCCGGCGACCTCTGTCATCCGCAGTTTCATTTCGCGACGCGTGTGACGGCTTCGACCAGTTGGTCGCGTGTGAAGGGTTTATGGACCAGGCCGGCGACCTCTCGCTCGATGTTGCGGACGACGGACTCGGGCGTGGAGGTGAAAAGCAGGGCTCGCTGTAGCAGAGCTGGCCGGTGTTCGCGAAGATACCTCACCACGGTCAGGCCTCCTTCTGTCGGCATCATGAGGTCGAGGAGGATTGCATCGTATGCGCCGCTCGCGAGCTTCTCGATGGCAAGCGAGCCCTGGTCGACGACATCGACACGGAAGCCGGCGGAGCGCAGGATCGCCGAGGCGAGCCTCCGAATCGCGGCATCATCATCGAGCAGCAGAACACGCTTCGCACGGCGGAGACCAAGCATCACGGTTGGATGTTCGCACGTTCTTTGCCCGGTTTCGTTTGGGCGAGGAGGGTTGGTGCGGAGTGAGGGATTCGAACCCCCGACCCCCTGCGTGTAAAGCAGAAGCTCTACCACTGAGCTAACTCCGCATGTTTCAGGGGTTGCGAGGATAGCACTGTTCGTCTCCGCGTTCTCCGCGCCTCCGCGAGAAACCGGTCTCACGCGGAGCAGGCGAACGGCAGGGATAGAAGCGAAATGCAGAACGCAGAAAGCTTTTCGTTCTCTTTGTGGATGACAATCTCGAAGTCATCTGCGCGGCGGTCAGGCATCCAATGCTGCTAACCGGTCCAGCGCGTCTCCCGCCACTCGATACATCGTCCAATCATCGAGGGGCACCGCGCCCAGCGATTTGTAGAACTGAATCGACGGCTCATTCCAATCGAGCACGGACCACTCGAAGCGGCCGCAGTTGCGATCCTTCGCGATGCGCGCGAGCCGCGCCAAGAGCGCCCTGCCGTATCCGCGTCCACGCCCTTCCGGTTTCACGTAGAGATCCTCGAGATACAGACCCGGACGCCCGACGAATGTCGAGAAATTGTGGAAGAAGACCGCGAAGCCGTACGCGATCCCGCCGTCTTCGAGGATCAGCGTCTCGGCATACGGATGTGGTCCGAAGAGCGATTCGCGCAGGATCTCTTCCGTCGCGACGACTTTGTGCTCGAGCCGTTCATAACGCGCGAGATCGCGGATGAGCGTGAGGATCAGCGGGATGTCATCGGGCGTCGCTTCGCGAATGTTCACGTTGTCTCCGGCACGATCATCACCGGCACACCCGCGCTGCGGATGATGTCTCTCTTCACGGGCCCCGGTTCGCCGCTGGCGTTGAGGAAGATCAGGTCGCCGTCGATCTTCTCGGTGTGGCGGCACACTTCCTTCTCGATGTCTTCGCCGCTCACGACCGTCGTCGTGACCGGCACCTTCAACGACGCAGCCATTTCGTGCAGATGGGCCGCCGCCGAGTCGTGATCTTTTTTCGGACAGACGCTGACGAGGTGCAGCTCCGCGTTGAGATGCGCGGCCATTGCGCTGGCCAGCTCTTCCGCCGCGCGCGGCGTCTGTTGTGGACGCACCGGTACCACCAGCCGGCGGATCGTCGTCCGCTTCTTCGTTCCATAGCGGATCGCGAGCACGGGCGCGGGCGGCGAGCTGATGACGCTCATCGTCGTCGATCCGATGATCAGATGCGCAACGTGATGCCGCGCATGGGTTGCGATCACGATGAGGTCAGCCTGCTCATCCGCCGCCGTGCGGCACACTTCGTTGCCCGGGTCGGGCGCCTGCCGGACCACGAGCCGCGTCGGTATCGTCGCGTTCGCGTGCTGCACGCGATTGCGCAGCGCCTGCAGCTCGTACTCCTCTGCATATTGATAGAGCGACGGATCCGCGGGAAGCCGCAACTGATCCGGCTGCGAGCGATGCGTCATCCGGATGTGCAGGATGATCAACTCCGCGTTCGTGAGCCCCGCGAAGCGAATCGCATCGTCGAATACCCACTCCGAAGCGGTGGAGAAGTCCGTCGGAATCACGATTCGGCGGAAGGGGTACATGGGTTCAGTCTATCCTGCGCGAAGACGCAGGATCTACGGTTACACCGGCAGGGTCCGAACCCGAACGAGCGGAGTTCGTGCAGCGCAGTCTTGTATGGTCCAACGAGTCGCGCTTACTGCTTCGCGTCGCGCGGTGTAACCGGAGATCCTGCGTCTTCGCGCAAGATAGACTGGGCCGTCTGCACGGGCGCCGGCGGCGCCGGCGTCACGATGTACCGGATCATCGTATGCGGCTCCGCTTCGTTCTCCGAAACCTGCAGCGTCACCTGCTTCCCGGACGGCGGAATCGTGTCGCCCGGAATGAACGGATCCTTCATCGCCTCGTTGAGCGGAACTTCCAGCGCGCGCCCGTTCTGCTCGGCAGGCAGCGGCGCTTGCGGTTGCCATCCGCGGAACTGCGCGAGGTACGTCACGTAGTAGTGATAGACCTGCGGGTACGAGTCGTCCGTCGACATCGTATACACCTCGGCGTTCGGTCCGTACTGCGTGCGAATCATCACGCTGTCGCGGCGCGTGAGGTCATCGCGATAGGCGGCCCCCGCGTAGAGCGGAATCGCGGAGCTGATGCTCGTCAGTTGTTGACGCACATCGACTGATGGCGCCGGCTGCGGAGCTGGCGAAGGTTGTGTAGCGGTCGCGACAACGGGCTTTTTCGGAGCGCTCTTTTCCGCATGACTCTCGCGTCCGCCATTGCACGACGTCAGCAGCAGAGCCGCAGAAATGCAGGCGACAACGGTCTTCATGATCTGTCGAGTGAGCAATGGATATGCCGTCGTAAACCCCGCGCGCCCGCGAGCCCGAGTAACCGCGAACCCCACCATCAATTCCGATCCGCATCCCGCTTCGGCGTTGGGCGTCCCGTCTCGTGTCGCAGGCGCTCGAGTGCGGTTTCCCCGCCAAAGGCTTCCACGATCTGTTCGTCGTACTCGTCGGAAACGTTTGCAACGATGTCGAGCGATGCGATCAATTGTTCCGGGCGCAGGCGGCGGCCGAGGAAGGAGTGGGAGAAGAAGACGTCCTTGCCGACGAGGCTGAACGCGCCGAGGACGACTTCGGTGTTGAGGTGGAGAAGTTCCTCCATGAGCTCGGCGGTCGGCTCGACGCCCTGCACGCAGAACGCGAGAATCTCGATCACCGCGTCGTCTTCCTGGTAGGGATGAATCGAAATCTCGAGTACGGTCGAACCGTATTTGAGATAGAAGTCGCAGTGCTCGGCATCATCGAAGTGTTCGTCGACCAGCTCGTCGAGGTACGACTTCACCTGCCGGTAGACTTCTTCCTGACATTGCGTGTGAAACTGGCGTTTTTGCTGGGCGGGAGACATCGCCGGGATTATACGGGTTAGTGCTGAGTTCTGAGTTCTGAGTGCTGAGTTCTGAGTTCTGAGATGTGAATCGAGTCTCAAAACTCAGTACTCAGAACTCAGAACTCAGTACTCTGTCCCCATGGATGACACCTTTGCCGCGACGCGGCGGAAACATTTCACGCTGAAGCCGGGGAAGGAACGCGTGGCCGCGAACCGCCACCCCTGGATCTTCGCCGGTGCCATCGGGCGCGAGAGCGGTCCGGATGACGCGGCGATCGCCGATCTCTACGACGTGCGCGGCACGCGCATCGCGTCGGGGCTGCACTCGCCCCATTCGCAGATCCGGATGCGCGCGTTGACGTTCGGCGAGGAAGAACTGACGGCGGAGGTTCTGCGCAAGCGGATCGCCGCGGCGATTGCGCGGCGCGGCTCGATCTTCGCGCACGACACGAATGCCGCGCGCTTGATCCACGCGGAAGGCGATGATCTCTCCGGACTCATCGTCGATCGCTATGACGATCTGCTGGTCGTCGAGATCGCGAATTACGGACTCGACCAACTGCGCCCGTTGATCGTCGAAGTGTTGCATGAAGAGCTCAAGCCGCGCGGCATCTACTTCAAGAACGAGCTTCCGGCGCGAAAGCTGGAGCGTCTGCCGCTCGAGTCGGAGTGGACCGGTGACGGAGAGAGTCACACGGTCATTCGCGAGAACGGCCTGCAGTTCATCGTCGAACCGGCGTCCGGACAGAAGACGGGATTCTTTCTCGATCAGCGCGAGAATCGCGCGCTCGCGCGCTCCCTCGCTTCGGGGCGCCGCGTGCTCAATCTTTTCTCATACACGGGAGGCTTCGGCGTGTACGCCGCGGCGGGCGGCGCGCGCGAAGTGGAGAACGTGGATGTCTCCGAGAGTGCGATTGCACTCGCGAAGCGCAATCACGAGCTGAACGGATTCGATGGCCGGTTCATCGCAGGCGATGCCTTCAGCGTCGTGCGCGAGCGCGCGGCGGCGAAGGAGCAGTACGAGCTCGTGGTCTGCGATCCGCCGGCGTTTGCGAAGTCGCGCAACGAGGTGGAGCGTGCGGCGCGCGGATACAAAGATGTGAATCTCTACGCGATGAAGCTCGTCGCGCCGGGACGCCTGTTGATGACGTTCTCCTGCAGCGGCCATATGGATCTCGATCTCTTTCAGAAGGTGATCTTCGCCGCCGCACTCGATGTGGGACGGCGCGCATCGTTCGTCGCGCGTTTGACTGCGGGGCGGGATCATCCGGTGTCGTTGTTCGCGCCGGAAGGGGAGTACTTGAAGGGGTTCTTGATCGAGGTGAGGTGACGGGGGCGGGTGCTGGGGTGCTCGGGCACTGGGGTGCTGGGGCACTGGGGCACTGGGGTGCCGGGGTGGTTCGGCCGGATTTACCTGTGCGGTATGAAAGCAAGACTCCTAGGTCATATCCTACCCAGCACCCCAGCACCCCAGAATCACCCGTGTAATTTGCAACTTCTACTTTCAGTTTGCACGAGGCGAAGCTATCTTATGACTTGTCAATGGCTTCCGCTCTAGCCAGTCGCCTCCTTTCTCCAGCGCTTCGGCTCCAACGGCCGCTTCCTCCTCACCGGCAGTGAGCAGTTCTCCCTCTCCGCGCGGATCTCGCAATCTCTGGCGGGACGCACCGCCGTGCTCCGGCTCCTTCCCTTTTCCATCGAGGAGGTGAGCTCGATCCGGCCGCCGATGCCGATCGATGAGATGCTGGTTGACGGCTTCTATCCTCGCATTCACCATCAGAATCTCGTCCCCGCTCAGGCTCTGAGCAGTTACTTCGAGACCTATGTCGAACGGGACGTCAGGCTTCTGGGAGGAGTTCGTGACCTCTCGACGTTTCAGCGTTTCGTGCGGCTTTGCGCAGGCCGCGTGGGACAGTTGCTCAACCTGCAGAGTCTGGGAAACGACACCGGCATTTCTCACACGACCGCGCGTCAATGGATGAGCGTTCTCGAAGCGAGCTTCATCGTCTTTCTCCTTCCTCCGTTGCACGCCAATGTCTCGAAGCGGCTGATCAAAACGCCGAAGTTGTACTTTCATGATGTCGGGCTGGCGTCGTGGCTGCTCGGCATCGAGCACACCGGCCACATGCCGACACATCCGCTGCGCGGGCCGCTCTTCGAGAATCTCGTGGTCAGCGAGCTGGTCAAGCACAGGTTCAATACTGCTCGTACGAACACGCTCTCGTTCTACCGCGACAGCAGCGGATTGGAAGTCGATGTCGTGTATCCAAGTGCCAACCAGTTGATTCCGATCGAGATCAAGGCCGGTCAAACGGTGAGCCCGAGCCAGTTGCAATCGCTGGAACGCTTCCGCGGTCTCCTGCCCGCTGCGGTGACCAGTCCACTGCTCGTTCATGGCGGTGATGAGGAGCTCGCGCGGGGAGCGATTCAGACGCTGCCTGTCCATCGTCTCATTCCGATGATTCGCAACCTGGAGGACCGCTAGGTAAACTGCGCGCCCATGTGCGGCGTCATCGGACTCATCACCGGCCACCATCGCGACGATCTCGGCGTCATCGGCGCCGAGTTGCTCAAGACACTCGAATACCGCGGCTATGACTCGACCGGCGCTGCCTTTCAAGGTGAAGGCGAATCGATCGTGCTTCGCAAGGGTGTCGGTGCCCCTTCCGTCATGGTCCATGACCTCGGCATCATCGAGCTTTCCGGCTCGATCATGTGCGGGCAGGTGCGTTGGGCCACGTTCGGCTCCGTCGACGATGTCAACGCGCAACCGCATGAGGTCTTCTGCAAGACGCATCTCTATGGCGCGCACAACGGCAACGTCACGAACTGCGACGACCTGAAGGTGTGGCTCACCGCGCAAGGTCATCAAGTGCTGTCCGACAACGACGGCGAGATGGTCGTTCACACGGTCGAGCATTTTTTCGCGGAGGAGTTGGCGACGCAGGAGCGGCTCGCCGCGATGCGGAGTGCGATCGTGAAAGCCTCGGCGCGTCTCGAAGGGTCGTACGCCGCCGTGATCGTCGATCCGGTGACGCGCACGTTGTGGGCGATCAAGCGCGGCTCGAGTCTCTACTTCGGCATCGGTCAGGGGCTGATGATCGCGTCCTCGGATCTCTCCTCCGTGTTGAAGCTGACGCGTGTCGTCGTGCCGATGACGGAAGGGGAGTTCATCGAATACACCGCGGATGCGTATCGCCTGTACGCCACCGCGGATGGCCGCGCGCTGGACCGCCATCCGGTGCGCAGCCGCCTGCAGGCGCGCGACGCCGCGCTGCTTCCCGAGTTCACGTCCTACATGGAGCAGGAGATCGACGCACAGGAGGAGACTTGCCGCCGCATCGCCACGCTGTTCGGCGCGGAGGTACAGGTGACTCCGTTTCGCGACGAGCTCATTCAGCACCTGCGCGACGAATACGATGACGAGCGGATTCGCCAGCGTTTTCGCGAGCTCCTCGCGTCGCCGGCGTGGCAGGCGTATCGCGCCGCGAATCCGATCGCGCAGCGCTCTCTCGTTTCGCTCGAGTCGGGGCTTCTCACCGATCTGCTCGAGATGTCGCGCGATGACGCGGAGCGGCATTCGGTCTATCTCCTCGACGCGCTGTTCGAGTCGGAAGAGATCGCCGAGTTCCGTGCCGCGGCCGATGCATTCGTTCACGCGTGCTTCAATGCTCTCGACACCGGGGGCCGCATCTTCTTCGTCTGCTGTGGCAGCTCCTATCACGCGTCGTTGGGCGGCGCCGTGTTCTTCAACGAGATCGCGCACAGCGAGATCGTGCCTGTACTTCCGGGCGAGTTTCGCGCGCGCTTCGCGGCCTCGCTCCGTCCGAACGATCTCGTCGTCGCGGTGAGCCAGAGCGGCGAGACGAAGGATCTGATCGACGTGATGAATCTCGTGATTCAGAGCGGGCTGCCGATCCGCCGCATCGCGATCGTGAACAACGTGTCGTCGACGCTCGGTCAGGAGAAGTGCGACACGGTGCTGCCGCTCCGCTGCGGGCCGGAGATCGCGGTGCCGGCGACCAAGAGCTACATCAATCAACTGGCGATCATGTTCGGCCTCGCGCTCGAGCTCGCGAAGCGGCGCGGCCTCGCGTCCCCGTATTCACTCGACGCGCTTCCTCCGCTCGTGCGTCAGACGATCGACACCACGACGGCGGCGGTCGAAGAGACGGCGAGTCTCCTTTATCTGAAGCCGAGCATGCACCTGCTCGCCACGCGTCTCTTGGCCATCGCGAAAGAAGGGGCGCTCAAGATTCGCGAGGTCGTGCTCAATCACACCGAGGGCTTCGAAGGCTCCGAGTTCAAGCACGGGCCGAACACCATCCTCGGCATCAATACGATCTTCGGTCTCGACGACGTGCTGCGCTTCGTGGAGCGCGGCGCGCGCGACTTCGCGGATCTCTATTCCGATTACCCGCTCGTCTTCGTCACGGGTCCGGATGAGACCGACGTGAATCTCACCGTGTCGCAGATCAATACGCACAAGATCCGTGGCACGACCTGCATCATGGTGGCGGAAGAAAACGCAGCGCTGCGGCAGGCGATTACGAAAGCGCCGACTGCGAATCCCGATTACCGCTCGGTCTACATCCCGCTACCGGAAACGGGCGACAACCTGATGACGATGTTCACCGCGACGATCGTGCTGCAGCGGCTCGCGCTCCGCATGTCGGTACTCAAGCAGCAGCATCTCGATCGGCTCGGCTTCCGCGATCACGGCGTGCATCCCGACGTGCCGAAGAACGTGAGCAAGTCGATTACTGTGGATTGATCGAGTCTCAGGATAGACTGGGGAACCGAACTGACAAATGCTTCCTCAACCGGGCCTGAAGAACGAGCTCGACGGAATTCTCGCGCGTTGCAATGACGAAATCGGTGCGAGAAAGGCGGCGCTCTATCTGGCCGATGACGAGGCGCCGGCGGTGTTCGATCTGGTCTCGCAGATCGGATATGACGAGCAACGGATTCCGGCTCGCGTCGACGCATCCGACGGTTTTGTCGCGCAGCTACTGCGCAAGCGCGCGGCGTTTTTCGTCAATGGCGTCAAGAACGAGCTCGAGTACATGGAGCTTCTCGGCCGCGCCAATGAGCGGCAACTGCACGAGCGGCTGCCGAGCCTCCTCGTTCCGCTGTATCGCGGGCGCATCGTCGGCTACTTCGAACTGCGCGAGAAGCACGATCACACCGTCTTCACGCCATCCGATCTCGAGAAAGCGAAACGCATCGCCGCTGCCGTCATGGATTCCTTCGTCGCTCGGGGACTCTACGGCCTCACGCCACCCGCGGCGGCGACGCCGCTGAACGTCGTTCCGCTCCGCGCACCGCACAAAGAGAAACGCCGGCGCGAATTTTCTTCGACCGCGAAAGAGGCAGTCGAGAAGGCGAAGGCCGTCGTGGCTCGCGAAGCGATCACCGCGCACGCGCGCCCGTTCGCGCTGGCCGAGGAGCAGATTGCGGCGATCAAGTCGGTGTTGCCGGCGATGCTGACTCTGCCGGGCTCCTCGATCGCGAGCGTGATCTCGCATGGTCCCGCTGGCCCGATGCACGTGATGGCCGCACGCTCCTCCATCACGGCTCCCGCGCTGGAGACATTCCTGTCGAAAGTTGCCGTCTGGATACGCAAGCGGCGAGAAGAGACTGCGATTCCGAAACCTAACACGACGCTGCACCCGCTCGGTACGAACGGACCGTCGATCCAGCCGGCGCACATCGCGACCGTGCTCAACGCACCCGTCGCGCTGCGCGGCGTGCCTGGAATCGTGCTCAGTGTCGCATTCGAGACCGCGCTGGAGCCCAGGACGCATCGGCAGCTGGAGATCTTTCTGCACGAGCTGGAGCGGGCGCTCGAGCATGCGGCATCGGCGCGCGATCTTCATCAGACCCGGAGAACGATCGCCGGGAAACTGCTCGAGCCGGAGTTCGAGTCATATCCCGATCTGCGCGTGCACTGTCACGAAGTCGCGGCGCTGGCGGAGCGCTTCGCGCGCGCCATCGGCCTTCCCGCCGACGATCGCGAACGGCTCATCCTCGGCGCACTCGTGCACGATGCCGGCCTGCGGCCACTCGACTATCGGCACCTCGCGCACGAAGCCGATCTGCCGGAAGAGGATCTCCAGACGATTCGCGAGCATCCTGTCGTCGGCGCTGCGATGGTTGCTCCTGTGCTCGGATGGGACGTGGCCAACATCGTGCTCGCGCATCAGGAGCGCTTCGACGGGACCGGCTATCCGTATCGCTTGAAAGGTGAGGCGATTCCGCTCACCGCGCGGATGCTGCATCTGTGCGACGCATGGGTGGCGATGACGCTGGCCAAGCCGTATCGGCAGGCGCGCTCGAAGGAAGAGGCGCTGCAGGAGATCGAGCGGGGCGCGGGAACGCAGTTCGATCCGGAGCTGGCGGCGCGGTTTCGGACGCTGATCGCGTAACTGTCATCCTGAGCGGGCGACGTCGTCGCGCACGCGCCGCGACTGAAAGAAAGAAACCAAGGCACGCGATCGCAAGCCGCCGTCATCCCGAGCGGCCAACGGCGCGCAGCGCCGCGACTGAGTAAGAGAAACTCGCGGTGCTCTGGCCGTCAGTTTCCTTCTCCCCTCCGCGAGGGGAGAAGGTGAGCGAAGCGCGGATGAGGGGTTCGTGCAACACGCGAACAGGAGCCCCCTCATCCGCCTTCGGCACCTTCTCCCCCGTGCGGGGGAGAAGGGACTGGGTCGGCTCAAGCCCGCATGAACACTGGGAGTTTCTTGGAAGCGAAGCGAAGGACCCCTGTTTCGGCGGGAGGTTCTTCGTCGTCTTCGCGACTCAGTCACTTCATCCTCTTCCGCACATCATCGAACCAATTCGCGACGTGATGAATCTCGCGCAGTTCGATGTCGCCGCCGTCGGCGGGGAAGAGGAAGCGGCCATCGGCCATCACGTCATAGTCCTGATCGACATCCTTGCGCTGTGGGAACAGGCGCACGGGTCTTGCTGCGCGAAGAGGCGGGCCGCTCTCGATCGTCACTCCGTACATCGCGTTCTGATTCCAGTAGAACAGCTCGCGGCCGTCTTTCGACCAATGCGCAGACGAGCCGCCGTCGACGGAGATCTGCACGCGGCCTCCGCCCGTCGCAACGGATCGCACGTACACCTCGTAGCGTCCCGACTCGTTCGACTCGTACGCGAGCCAGCGGGCATCAGGAGAAAACGCGGGCGCGGCCTCGTCGAACGGGGTCTCGAGCATCGCTCTCTTCGTGTGATCCGCGAGCGAGAGGAGCCAGATATCGCGGCGATTCGACGGCGTTGCATCGACGTAAGCGAGCGTCTTCCCATCGGAAGAGATCGACCAGGGAAGAATCGCATCTGCTGAGCGCGCGAGCTCTTCGAGTTGTCCGCCGCCATCCGCGGCACGCATGACGATGCGATGCATTCCTTCGACCGGCAGTTCGGATGCATAGAGCACGTGCGTTCCGTCCGGCGTCCAGACGGGACTCGCCTCGTTGCCCGGTTCGAAGCTGAGGCGCGTCGTCGTGCCGCGCGCGACGTCGACGAGCGCGATGTCGTCGTTCGCCGCGCCGACATCGATCGCCACGGTTCGCTGATCGGGCGAAAGCCGCGGCGTCACGACATTGGGCAGTCCGGTCGCGATGTCGGTGCTGTGTCCCGTTCGGTCGATCGCCATCAGGCGCCAGCGAATCGTTCCGACCGCCGGCACGTAGACGAGCGAGCCGTTGTTGGAGAACGCATACGCGGACCAGCCGGTGTCGGCCCACGTAAGCACTCCGTCGAGGACGCGCACCGGCGCGCCGGTGACGCGCAGCGAGCTTGCATCGAAGGGGACGGCGTAAAGCGCATCGCCGCGCGCAAACACGAGGTGTCCCGATGGCAGATACGCCGCGTCGGTTCCTCCCTCGAGAATCGTGGTCATCGATCCATCGCGCACGGAGAGCGCGACGATACTCGCCTCATCGAATGATGCGATGTCGCCGCTCTTCACCGTCACGAGGAGATGCTTCCCATCCGGAAGGACGTGCGGCCAGCGATGACTCAGCTCATTGCGCGATTTGTCGGGACGCGAGAGCTGCACGGGCGTTCCGCCACTCGCGGAGACGCGAAACACACCGCCCGACGGATACGGCGTGAAGTAGATCGTCTGATCCTCGGACCACGTCCCGCCGCGCGCATTGGGCGCGCTGCAGATCGTGATCGGCGCGCCGCCGCTCATGGGCGCCTTCTTCAGAAACCCATCGGAGAAGAATGCGATCCATGCTCCATCGGGCGAGAAGAAGGGACACTGCGGACGCTCGCTTCCCGGAATCGGCGAAGCGGCGAAGCGATCGAGCGCGCGGAGAAACAGCCGGCGCTCACCCTGGAACGGCGCGCCGTAGACGACTCTCGTGCCATCGGGCGAGATCGCGAGCATCGCCCGTCCCGCGCGCTCGAGCAGCGTCTGCGGCGGAAGTGCGATGTCGAGTCGCTGCACCGCCGGCTCGACGCGGGAGATGTCGATCATGCGCCACGCGACGAGCATGCCCGACGTGAGTACGATTGCGGCGAGCAGCCAGAGCATTCCTGAGCGTCCGAGAGAGCGCGCTCGTGGCGCGATCGCCGGCATGGACGGTGACGTTCCGATCCAGCGCAGTTGATCCGCCACATCGTGCGCGCTTTGCCAGCGATCGTCGGGATCTTTGTTCAAGCACTTCGCGACGACGTGCTCCAGCGCCGGCGGCGTCAGCGGCCGCAGCTCGGTGATCGGCTTCGGGCTCCCGTTGATGATCGCGGCAATGAGACTCGCTTTCGTCTTGCCGGCGAACGCGGTCGTCCCCGTTGCCATCTCGTACAGAATCGAGCCGAGGGCGAAGATGTCGGTGCGCGCGTCGGCGTCCTGACCTTCGAGTTGCTCGGGCGCCATGTATTGGAACGTTCCGACGATCAACCCTTGCGACGTCAGCCCGAGTTGCTGCGTGACGACGTTCGATGCCGCGTTCATCTCGGCGACGACGACACTCGGCGGCGATGCTTTGGCAAGGCCGAAGTCGAGCAGTTTCGCGCCGCTCCTCGTGATCATGATGTTCGCCGGCTTCAGATCGCGATGCACGACGCCCGCGCGGTGCGCGCGATCCAACGCATCCGCAATCTCCGAGCCATACCGCAAGACCTCAGGGAGCGTCAGCGGCCCGCGTTCGAGGCGTTTCTCGAGCGACTCCCCCTCGAGCAGTTCCATGACGAGATAGTCCTCGCCGACGTCGTACAACGTGCAAATGTGCGGATGGTTGAGTTGCGAGATCGTCTTCGCCTCGCGCTCGAAGCGCGCCTTGCGCTCCGCGCTGCGCGCGAAATCGCCGGGCAGGATCTTGATGGCGACGAAGCGGTCGAGACGAACGTCACGCGCGCGCCACACCTCGCCCATGCCTCCCGCACCGAGTTGCGAGATGACCTCGTACGGCCCGAGGCGAGTGCCGGTTGCGACCAACGATCCTCCTGGATTGGGAAGATTATGGCGCGCGCGAGGGACGAAAAGCGAAATGTAGAACGGAGAATTGAGAAATGAAAACGATCTGCCTGCGGTAGCTTCGTCATCCCGAGCGGCGAATCGTCGCTGCGCGCCCGTTTTACGAACATGACAGCGAATCTGTTGATGCCTAGTTCCTTCTCCCCTCCGCGAGGGGAGAAGGTGCGCGGAGCGCGGATGAGGGGTCTATGCCTCACACGAAAACCGCCCCTCATCCGCCCTTCGGGCACCTTCTCCCCCGTGCTCGGGGGAGAAGGGACTACCTCGGGCTCGGACGAGGGTCGTCCTCATTCTTTACTCGCCATTACCGAATCTGCTCCACATCGATCACGACCCGCCGCTCCGGTTCCCACTCGATGCGCCCTTTGCCGCTGATCTGCAGCATGCGTCCTGCATCGAAGTCGAGGAACAACAGTCCGCAGTTCGGATTCGTCGCGAGATTGCCGAGAGTGTTGAACATGTTGTTGCCGCGATAGTCGGGGAAGGTGATCCGGGTTCCGTCGAATGTGACGAAGCCGGGATCACCTCCGCGATGCGAGGCATCGGCATCGCCGTTCGGATTCACCGTTGCGATGAAGAAGGTATCGCTCGTCGCGATCCAGCGCTCCGGCGAGGTCGTGTCAGGCCTCGCCGGATGCGGATGAATGTACTGCGGGCAATTCGAGTAGACCTCGCGCGTCTTGATGAGCAAGTCGTGCCCATCGCGCGTGACTCTGCCGTTCACGCGCATGCGGCGGCGCGTCTGGAGCTCGATCGCGAGAATGCCGATACGCGGATCGTCGAGCCGAAGCTCGGTCGATGTACTAATGCGCAGCGTCTGCGGATCCTCGACGTGAAACGTGCCGGGTAGCGGCGTAGCCCAGACGCTGCCGTCCTTGCTGACGGTCGATGCGATCAGGATGGACTGCGCTTCGATGAAGTCCGCGGCGACAGGCGGAATCGTCGAGCCGATGATGCGGCCGACGCGCGACGCCTCGGTCGCGACGCCGGCCTTGCGTTGAACGTAGAGCTCACCTTCGTGGTACATGGCTAAGACCTCAAAAAAAGCCGCACGCCGGGCCGTGCGTTTTCGACTTCGACTCCACGTCATCGATGCCGCTCGGCGTGAAGATCTCCAGTCTCGTTCCATCGGGATCCTCGAAGTAGATGCCGCCCGACGCCGCACCTTCGATGTGCGCCACGATGCCTTCATATTTGAATGGCGTGCCGCGAAGGAGCAGCTTCTTTTCTGCCTCCTGGACGTGCTCGACCGACGGGACCATGAATGACAGGTGGTGCAGGCCCGGCCGGTTGCCTTCGAAGCGGCCTTCGCTCTGCTCCCACAACGTGAGCACCAGGTTTTCGCCGTCGCCGAGGAAGGCGAAGCGCCGCGGAGCCGCGTCCGAGCCTCCCATCGGCGAGAGCCCGAAGATCTCGCTGTAGAACGCCCTGGAGAGGTCCAGGTTGGTGACATTGATTCCGATATGTGCTGCCTGCATGTATAACCTCCAAAAGTTGATATTGACGGTTATAGAGCAGGAGCTCTACTCTGTCAACCATGTCATCGTTTGTTTTCATCGGCGGCGATCCCGCGATCGACTTCCTCAATACGGAGATCGCACAGGAAGGGCGGCGCATCGATCTCTTCGGGCGGCCGGACGACGTGCTGCAATGGTTGAAAGAAGTGAGCGGGCGGGACGTCCGCTCTCCGCTCTCACTGCCGAAGGTGAAGCAGTTGCGCGCTGCGGCACGAGTGCTGATCGCGAGCGGGCGGCGCCCGCGGCGGCGCGAGGTGGACGTCGTGAATGCGGCACTGGCGCGCGGCCGCGGCTCGTTTCAGCTGCGCACTTCGAAAGGGGAGATCCGGACGCACTTCCAGCCCGAGGCGGATGACGCACTCTTCATGCTCGCGTCGTACGTGGCGGATTTCCTGGCGTCAGCCGACCTGTCGCTCGTCAAGCCCTGTCAGGGGACTAACTGCGTGCTGCACTTTTACGATACGACCAAGAGCCATACGCGCCGCTGGTGCAGCATGGCGGGCTGCGGCAATCGGATGAAGGCGGCGTTGCACTATCGCCGCAGCAGGGCGGCGGGGGGGTAGGTTACGAGGGCACGCGGGCTCGGGGTGGATGGGACCGCGAGCCCGCGCATCCGCGTACCACTCCGCAGGAGTAGAATCCACTCTCCAGCCGTTCAAGCAAACACGATGACCGTCAGCCCGGCTCCACACGTCAAGTCGCGCGAGATCACCATCTCGTATCTGGGCGAGCTTCTGCGCAATGCGGGGTTCATCGACGACAAGCAGAAATTCGAAGTCGATAACCTCAGCAAACAGGCGCAATATCATGCGCGCGGCTCCAAGGGCCGCGGTGATGAAGACGCGAGCCCGTTCAAGGCATTGATTGCCATGAACCTCACCGATGCATCAGGCAGCGGCACGCGCATCGACGACTTTCTGCTGGCGCGGCTGATCGCGGAAGAGGCGAAGCTGCCGTTCTTCAAGATCGATCCTCTCAAGCTCGACATGGAGATGATCGAGGCCAAGATCTCGCGGCCCTTCGCGCGAAAGAATCAAATGATTCCGGTGGCGATCCGCGATGGGAAGCTCGTCGTCGCCGTCGTCAATCCGTTCGACCGCAACGCCATCGACTCGTATCGCGAGCTGACGCGTCAGGACTTCGAGCTCGTCGTCTCCGCCGAGAGCGACGTCATGGGCGTCATCAACGAGCAGTACGGTTTTCGCGCTGCCGTCACGAAAGCGGGACGCGATCTCAACCGCGGCGCGATCGATCTCAGCAACCTCGAGCAATTCATCAAGCTCAAATCAGGCGCTGAGATCGAGGCCAGCGACGCGCACATCGTCAACGCCGTCGACTTTCTCCTGCAGCACGCCTACGACTCGCGTGCATCCGACATTCACATCGAGCCGAAGCGCGAGCAGGCGATGATCCGCTTCCGCATCGACGGCGTCCTGCACGAGATTCAACGAGTGCCGAAAGTCGTCAACCTCGCGATCACCTCGCGCCTGAAGACGATGTGCCGCATGGACATCGCCGAGAAGCGCCGCCCGCAGGATGGACGCATCAAGACCGAGCATGAGGGAAAAGAGATCGAGCTGCGCGTCTCCACGCTTCCCACCGCGTTCGGCGAGAAGATGGTCATGCGCATCTTCGATCCCGACGTCCTCATCCAGGATCTCAGTGGCCTCGGGTTCTACGATGACGAAATCGGGATCTTCTCCGACTGGATCAAGCGTCCGCACGGCATCATCCTCGTCACTGGTCCCACAGGCTCCGGTAAGACGGTGACGCTCTACTCCGCGCTCAAGTCGCTGGCCTCACCCGAAGTGAACATCACGACGATCGAAGATCCGGTCGAAATGGTGAACGACCTCTTCAATCAAACCTCGGTACAGACGAAGATCGGGATTACGTTTGCGTCGGCCCTGCGGACGATTCTCCGGCAGGATCCCGACATCATCATGGTCGGTGAGATCCGCGATGAAGAAACGGCGCAGAACGCGGTACAGGCGGCGCTCACGGGGCATCTCGTGTTCTCGACGCTGCACACCAACGATTCAGCGACCTCGGTGACGCGTCTCGTCGATCTCGGAATTCAACCGTTCCTCATCTCGTCGACACTGATCGGTGCGATGGCGCAGCGTCTCGTCAGGAAAATCTGCGATGACTGCAAACGCAACCGGCCGCTGACGCAGGAAGAGGCGACGATGCTGAACCTGCAGGCGCCGGCGGGGAAGCGGATCATCGTCAAGGAAGGCGCGGGCTGCATCCGCTGCCGCAATACCGGCTACTTCGGCCGCACCGGCATCTTCGAGATTCTCAACATCGACAATGCGATGCGCGATCTGATCGACCGTGGCGAAGACTTCCTCAAGATCAAGGACACGGCGATGAAACGCGGCATGCGTACGCTGCGTCAGTCCGCGCTGCGCAAGCTCGCCGAGGGGATGACGACGTTCGAGGAAGTGGTGAGGGTGACGGGGATCTGAGCAGGCAGCAGGCAGCAGGCAGCAGGCAGCAGGCAGCAGACAGCAGACAGCAGGCAGCAGGCAGCAGACAGCAGGCAGCAGACAGCAGGCAGCAGGCAGCAGGCAGCTGATAGCAGGCAGCAGGCAGCTGATAGCAGGCGGGCAGTCAGCAGCCAGCAGCCAGCAGCCAGCAGATAGCAGCTAGCTGATAGCAGTCAGCAGACAACAGATAGCAGACAACAGATAGCAGACAACAGATAGCAGATAGCAGTCAGCAGGCAGCAGACAGCAGGCAGCAGTCAGCAGACAGCAGTCAGCAGTCAGCAGCCAGCAGCCAGCAGCTAGCAGCTAGCTGATAGCAGGCAGCAGTCAGCAGATAGCAGCCAGCTGATAGCGGGCAGCAGGCAGCAGGCAGCAGTCAGCAGGATGGACACGGTCTCCTCCTGCCGTCTGCTGTCTGCTGCCGGCTGCCCGCCGCCTGCTCCGGTGCTATCCTCTTTCTCATGAGCGTCCAGGCACCTCCCATGTCGCTCGAGCGTGAGCTCGAATATCGGAAGAAGCTGACGGCAATCACCAACAAGATCAACGCCGCGGAGTCGATCCCGCACATCCTGATGTCGCTCAAGGATCAGATCCTCGAGCTGCTGGATGCGGAGCGTTTGACGATCTATGCCGTCGACACGAAGAACCAGGAGCTCTACTCGCTCCAGAAAGTCGGCGACGTACCGAAGGAGATTCGGGTACCGAAGTCCTTCGCTTCCATTGCAGGCTTCACCGCGCTCGCGCGGAAGACGGTCAACATCAAAGATGCGTACGATCCGAACGAGCTGGCGCGCTTCCACGCGAACCTCCGTTTCGACCAGCGCTGGGATCAGAAGACCGGCTTCCGCACGCGCGCCGTGCTCGCCGTTCCGATCCTCTTCGAAAAGTACCTGCTCGGCGTCGTGCAGCTCATCAACAAGCGTCACGGCGGCAACGCGTTCAGCGATCATGATGAAGATGGTGCGGAAGAGATCGCACGCATCCTTGGGATCGCGTTCTACAACCAGCACAAGGTCACGAGACAGACGAAGCCTTCGAGGTTCGGCGGGCTCGTCGACAAAGGGATCATCTCCGAAAAGGATATCGAGCAGGCCGTCTCCAGCGCGCGCGTCAACAACGTGAATGTGGAGAAGGTCCTCATCGAGGACTTCAGCGTGCCGAAAGAAGAGATCGGCAAGTCGCTGGCGGCCTTCTATAGCTCGCAGTTCTTCAGTTACGACGGCACGCAGACGATCCCGCAGGATTTGCGCGAGCGGGTTCCGTCCGACATGTGGAAGAAGTACGTCTGTGCACCCGTCGAGAGACGGCCAGGCGTGCTTGTCATTGCGGTCGACGATCCGCAGGATCTGACGCGGCTCGACGGCATTCGCGCGATGAATCTCTCGCCGCGCTACGACTTCCAGGTCGGCATGCGTCACGAGATCATGGCGTACATCTACACCTCCTATGGCGAGAAGCCGCAGGAGGCTGCGTCGGAAGGCGGCGCCGACCTCGCGAAGATCATCGAAACGCTGGGTGCGGGCGAGAAGGTCGAGCTCGACGACGAGCCGAAGCCAGATGAACCGGAGATCGACGAGACGGACTCCGGCATCGTGCGTCTCGCGAATCAGTTGATCATCGAAGCCTTCAACCGCGGCGCGTCGGACATTCACGTCGAGCCCGATGGACCGAAGAATCCATGTGGAATTCGCCTGCGCATCGACGGCGATTGCGCGAGATTCATGGAGGTACCGGGCGCGCATCGCAATGCGCTCGTCCAGCGCCTCAAGATCATGGCGAAGCTCGACATCTCGGAGCGGCGCAAGCCACAGGACGGCAAGATCAGGTTCAAGTATTCGAAAGGCACCATCGAGCTCCGTGTCGCGACGATTCCGACCGCGAACGGCAACGAAGATGTCGTCATGCGTATCCTTGCAGCCTCGAAGCCGCTGCCGCTCGACAAGATGGGCTTCAGCGATCGCAATCTCGCGCAGTTCAAGCACTTGCTCCAGAAGCCGTACGGCATCGCGCTCGTCGTCGGCCCGACCGGTTCCGGTAAGACCACCACACTTCACTCGGCGCTCGGCTTCATCAACACCGAGGACATGAAGATCTGGACGGCGGAGGATCCGGTCGAAATCACGCAGAAGGGTCTGCGCCAGGTACAGGTGCAGCCGAAGATCGACTTCACGTTCGCATCCGCGATGCGCGCATTTCTCCGCGCCGATCCCGACGTGATCATGGTCGGTGAAATGCGCGACCACGAAACGGCGGCGATCGGGATCGAGGCCTCGCTCACCGGCCACCTCGTCTTCTCGACGCTGCACACGAACTCTGCGCCGGAAACGATCACGCGTCTGCTCGACATGGAGATCGATCCGTTCAACTTCGCCGACGCGCTGCTCGGCATCCTCGCCCAGCGCCTCATCCGCGTGCTCTGTGCAAAGTGCAAAGACGCGTATCACCCTACGCCGGAAGAGTACGAGGAGATCATGCAGGTCTACGGCTACGATTGGTGGCCGTCAACGGGGATTACGTACTCCGACAGCCTGACGCTGTACAAACCGAAGGGATGTACGGCGTGCAACAACAGCGGTTACAAGGGCCGCATGGGCGTTCACGAGTTGCTGAGCGGTACGGATGAGCTGAAAAAGGCGATTCAGCACCGGTCGCCGATCGACGAACTGCGCAATCTCGCACTGCAACAGGGCATGCGCACGCTGCTGCAGGATGCGATCGAGAAGGCGTTCAAAGGCATCACGGACATCAAGCAGGCTCGCGCGATCGCGGTGAAATGATGGGCACGCGGGCTCGCGGCTACGCGGGCCCGCGGTGTATCAGGGCATCTACTTCTTCAGTTCGATCTGGATCACGTGCATGTCGGTGATCGACTCCGACGAGTGCGGCCCGCCATCGGACCATACGGCCTCGCCGGCCTTGACCTTTAGCTGCTTGGTCGAGCCGTCGGGCATTGTGAATTTCGTCTCGCCGCCCGTGATGGCATAGACGACATTTGCGGGATGCGAGTGCAGGGCGACCTTTTCACCTTTCTTCGCGGTGTAGTCGAGGACCCGCACACGCTCGTTCTCGAGCAACACTTTGAAATTCCCAGGCGCGACTTTCACGGCGTCCGATTCCGCCATGCTGGCAACCGCTGCCCATGAACCGAGAACGAGACAGACCGCGACCACCAGGACGAGACACCACCGTTTCCTGTTCATATCCGCTCTCCTTTCGCTGGATGAACGAATCATATGTCGAGACAGTCCTGTAAACTCCCGCCGCATGCGCCGCGCACTGCTGCTTCTCCTCGCTCTTGTTCTCTCGCTTCCATCCTTCGCCGCGGATGAGCTCTCTGCCGCGAGCCTCGACAAGCGCCGGCGCGCACTCGAGCAACTGCTCAAAGAACAGTGGGACGACTCGCTGCGCCGCGCGCCCGAGTATGCGTCGATGCTCGGCGACAGGCGCTGGAATGATCGGTCGAGCGATCTGTCGGAAGCGGAGTCGCTGGCGAGCGTCGAACAGTCGAAGAAGTTCCTCAAGCGCTTCGAGGCGATCGACACGACCGGGTTCACCGAACAGGAGAAGCTCGATAAGGAGCTGATGCTCGTCGATCTCCGCGAGGAAATCGAGGATGCGAAGTTCACCCCGTGGCTGATGCCGGCTACGCAGATGAGCGGCTATCACCTCCAGGCGGCGCGGATCCCCGCACTTCTCTCGTTCACGAGCGTGAAGGATTACGACGATTACCTCACGCGCCTGCACAACATCCCGAAGCAGTTCGCGCAGACCGAAGCGAACATGCGTAAGGGGATGGCGCGGAAGCTCATGCCTCCCAGGTTTCTTCTCGTCAAAGTGGCGGAGCAGGCGGAGCAGATCGCGAGGATGGAAGCGGAGAAATCTCCGTTTGCGATGCCCGTCGCGAAGTTCCCTGAATCGGTCACCGAGGCGGATCGCGTCCGCATTCGCGCGGCATATCTCGACGCGATCAGCAAAGAGGTGTTGCCGGCTTACGCGAAGTTCGCCAGGTTCGTTCGCGACGACTACGCGCCGCATGGGCGTACCGAGGTTGGTGTCTGGTCGCTGCCCAATGGTGCTGCACGGTATGCGATGCGCGTCCGCCACTCGACGACGACGAACATGACTCCCGAGGAGATCCATCAACTCGGAGTGAAGCAGGTCGCGATGCTCGAGAACGAAATGCTCGAAGTCGCGAAGCGGCTCGGCTTCAACGATCTCGCTTCACTCAACAAATCGATCGAGGCGAATCCGGATCTGCGCGCCAAGTCGCGCGAGCAGATCCTCGATCTCTATCGCAAGTACGAAGAGCAGATGTATGCGAAGCTGCCGCAGCTCTTCGGCCGCCTGCCGAAGGCGAAGCTCGAGGTCGTACCGATCGAGCCGTTCCGCGAGCAGTCCGCCGCCGGTGCCGACTACAACACGGGCGCGCCCGATGGCTCGCGTCCGGGCCGCATCAACGTCAATACCTACGATCCGCCGTCGCACAAGACGATCACGATGGAGTCGACCGCGTACCACGAAGGTGTGCCGGGACATCACATGCAGCTCTCGATTCAGCAGGAGCTGCCTGAGCTTCCCGATTTCCGCAAGCAGGGCGGCTATACCGCCTACACCGAGGGTTGGGCGCTCTACTCCGAGCGGCTCGGCAAGGAAGTCGGTTTCTACGAGAACCCGTACAACGACTACGGCCGGTTGCAGGATGAGATGCTGCGTGCGATCCGCCTCGTCGTCGATACCGGACTGCACTACAAGAAGTGGACTCGTCAACAAGTTGTCGATTACTTCCACGCCCATTCCGCGCAGGACGAGATGGATATCCAGAACGAGACCGACCGCTACATCGTCTGGCCCGGCCAGGCACTCGGCTACAAGATCGGCCAGCTGAAGATCATCGAGCTGCGCGAGAAGGCAAAGCGGGAGCTCGGTGACAAGTTCGACATCCGCCAGTTCCACGACGAAGTCCTCGGCGCCGGCGCACTGCCGATGAATGTCCTCGAGGAGCGGATCAACCGTTGGATCTCTAACGCGAAGAGGGGATGAGAGATGAGGGATGAGGGATGAGGGAGTCTTGTTTCATCCCTCATCCCTCATCCCTCGAGACATCCCTCTAAAGGTGTTCGCGCAGCCACCTGACGTGCCACGCCATGAGCTGTTTGCGCCAGCGATCGGCGGCGGCATCGTTGAGATGCTGCGACTGCATCGCAGACCCCAGGGGCGTCATGTTGCGCGTCAGCAGCACGAACGTCTGGAACCAGACGCCTCGGCTGTCGAGCAAGCGTCCGCTCTCGTACTCGACGGCCGGGATGTCGTCGGTGTGCGGAGGAATCTCGCGCGTGATGCGCTCGACCTCGGCCGGTCCGCAGAGAAACGCGGAGGCGAGTGAGCCGGGGACCGGCATACCGATCTCCGACAGCTCCTGCGAGACGACTGGCGTCCAATGCGCGGCGATGCGGTCGAACGGGATCGGTCCCGGCTCCATCCGTCCGATGACGATCGTGAATGCATTCGGTGTATTCGGTACATACCAGATCGTCGTGTTCGGAAAGACTTCGCGGAACGCGCGGACGATCTGCAGATAGTTGCGGGTGGTCAGCGAATACATCGGCAGCCACATCGACACGATGCCATTCGGATTCAGACGGCGCCGGCAGAGCTGGAAGTAGTCCTTCGTATAGAGCGATCCATTGCCGGCATAGCGCGGGTGGATCGAATCGGAGAGGATGACGTCGAATTTGTCGCGCGTCGCGAGGACGTAATTTCGTCCGTCGTTGATCTCGACGTGGACCCGCGCGTCGTGCAGCACTCCATGATTCACGGCGCCGAGCTTCGCATCCGAGACCTCGAGCACTTCCGGCGAGATCTCGGCGATCGTGATGTTGCTGACCGGATGACGCGACACGGCCCACGCCGTGCCTCCGCTGCCGAAGCCGATGTGCAGCACGCGTTTCGGATTCGGATGAAGCAGCAGTGGGATATGCCCCTGCAACTTCTGCGTGCCGATCAGCTCCGAGGAAGTGCCGGCCACATTCACGCCATTGAGCTCGAGCGAGAGGAAGCCGTCGCCGAGTTGGCGCAGCGTCACGGTCGCGGTGACGTCCTCGCGGAAGAGCAGGATCGGCGCGTGATCCTGCGTGAAGAGTCCGGCGGAACGGATCACCTGATCGGGTTTCGCGAGCGCTACAGCCGCGAGGACGACGGCAATCGGAACCAGCGCAGTCTTTTTTCGCAACAGCCACGAGCCGATCAGGAGATTGATCGCGGCCATGATGAAGAGGCCGTTCTGCGAACCAACCGCGCGAATGAGGACGAACCCTGCGAGCAGCGAACCGGTGATGCTGCCGATCGTGTTCGCCAGATAGACCTGACCCACGGCTCGCGTCTCACCCTCGGTGGCGCTGATCTCGTACAGCCGCACGGTGAGCGGGAACGCCGCTCCCATCAATCCAGTCGGAATCAGGAGCGCGAGGAGCACGCAGATGAGGAGCGTCGGGAATTGCGACGTCACACCCATGGCGATCATCGGCTTGAACACGACGTAGAGCAGATCGGCGAAATGCACGAAGAAGTGGACCTGCAGCGCGAGGGCAACGCCGAGGGAGAGCTCGATGATGGCGAGGGCGCGAACCGCATCGATGCGCTCCACGCGGCGCTCGATGAGCGCGCTGCCGATCCCGATCCCGATGAGAAACGAGAACAGCATCAGGGAGTAGGCGTAGACACTGCTGCCGAGGTGCAGGACGAGGATGCGTGACCAGAAAATCTCGTCGGCAATCGCGGCGAAACCCATCACCAGGGACGCCGGGAGCACGAGCCGGGGGTGGATTCCGATCGCCGGGTGCAACGGAGCGCTAGTCGATTGGGCCGGCGAGATGGACTTCGTTCTGCGCAGCAGGAGCAGTGCGAACAGCGCAAGAGAAAAGTTGAGCACGACCGCCACGAGAATCGTGGACAGGAGTCCGGCTCGCGGAATCAGGACGAATCCGGCGAGGGCGACGCCGGCTGTCGCGCCCAGCGTATTCACAGCGTAAAGGGCGGAGATCGCGGTTCCCGTGCCCTGTTGCTCGCCTGTAAACCAGCGCACGAGCAGCGGCAGCGTGCCTCCCATGAGAATCGTCGGCGGCAGGAGAAAGAGCGCCGAGAGTGCGATGCGCAGCGCCGTCATCGACGCGAAGCTTCCGTGTACGCCGGGGAACGCGGCGACATACGCGCGATCGAGGAGCTCGAAGAGATTGGGTGAGAACGCGCCGATCGTGCCGATCAGCGCTTCGACGGCTGCGTAGGCGAGCAGCGGACGCACTCCCGGCAATGCACGGCTGAAGGCGAACGCTCCCAGGCCCAGGCCGCCGAGGAAGACGGCGATCAAGGTCGAGGCGGCGTAGACCGTGTTGCCGAAGATCAGGCCGAGGTACTTCAGCCAGACGATCTGGTAGAGCAGGGCGCTGATACCGGAAGCAAAGAAAATGGCCAGCAGTACGCCGCTTCCTGTTCTTCGCACACTGCTGTCGGCCATCACCGCGCGAAGAGTAGCATGCACGAATGCCTGAACTGCCCGAAGTGGAAGAGTACGGCCGCTACGTTGCCATTCATGCGCTCGACCGGCGAATTCTTCGCGTTCGCATCATCGATCCGCGGATCCTGGGGGAGACGCGTCCCGAGGCGTTTGCGCGCAGGTTGCGCGGGCGGATGTTCACGCGCGTCCGTCGTCATGGGAAACATCTGTTCGTCTACACGGACGGCAAGCCGGTCCTGCATCTGCACTTTGGAATGACGGGCGATCTCGCGTCGTATCGCGAGGAGTCGGAGCAGCCGCGCTTCGCGAAGATCGTGTTCGACTTCGACGATGGATCGCATCTCGCGTTCGAGGATGTGCGGTTGTTCGGAGTGGCCGAGCTGCTCGACGATCCCGATCGCTTCATCGCCGAGCACCGCCTCGGCCGCGACCCGCTCGATCCGACGTTCACGCGGAGCGATTTTCGCGAGTTGATGCGAACGCGCAAGGGCGCAATCAAGCCTCTCCTGATGTCGCAGGAAGTCGTGGCAGGACTCGGAAACCTCTATGTCGACGAGACGCTGTACGAAACCGGTATTCATCCGCATCGTTCGGCAGCAGGATTGAGCGAGGAAGAGCTTCACGCGATCTTCAAGACGATGCGCAGCGTCGTGAAGAAACCGCGGCTACGCGTCCCGCGCGAGGAGGGTGAGCGCTGCCGGCGGTGTGGCGGCACGATCACCCGCACGGTGGCGGGAGGACGCACGACGTACTACTGCAAAACCCACCAGCGGTAGATGGGGTCAGGTCGAAAGTCGAAAAATCGCTCCACATACAGTGGAGCGATTTTTCGACTTTCGACCTGACCCCATCTACTCGAACCCGAACACTGGTTCACGGTACTGATACCCCATCGGGGGCGCGAACACGGCGCTATCGAGCTTCGCGTCGGTCACCTGTGTTGCCGTCGCGTCGAACTCCTCGCGAATCGGACTGCCGCCGGCGATGGTGCGCGTCACGATTACGGTTTCCTTCAATGGGATCCCGATGCGCGGCAGCTGCCGCCCGATCTTTTTGTCGAGCGATGGAAAGCCGCTCTTGAACGCGAAGACAATGCCGAACGGCATCGCATCGCTGCGCGTCCCGATCGTCAGGAAACTCGCTTCGGCCTCGACGCGTGCCTCGAGTTTCTCTCCTTCGACCTGAAGCTCGAGGTCGTAGCTTGCGCGTGCACGATGGCCGCGCACGTCGCGGCCGGCGATCGTGCTTCCTTCGCCGGGTTGAACGTCCAATTGCACGTGCGACTCACCGACGGTGCCCGGCGCTTTCCAGGTCGATAACGCTCCCGACATCGCCGCCGTCTTCCGGATGAAGTAGGTGTGCTGCTTGTGATCGAGCACGATGAGCGTGACGCCTTCGTCTTTCGAGATCACCGTGATCTTCGGATTGAAGACCGGATGGATTCCCTGGATCACGTCGTAACGCGCGTTCGGACCGTCAATGCTGACGCGCAATGTAAACGCGTAGCTTGCTGAGGCTTCCGTGTGGCATTCGTAGTCGATGACTGTGCCGGCGAAGGAAGGGAAGGAGAAAAGAAACAGCAGCGCGAGCCGTTTCATCGTGCACAGTTTATCCCGCCGCGCTCGGGATAAACTGAACGAACATGCAACTCTTCGTTGGGACGAGCGGCTACAGCTACAAGGAATGGAAGGGAACGTTCTACCCCGAGGATCTTTCCGCGGCGAAGATGCTGTCCTTCTACGCGAACCATTTCTCGACGGTCGAGATCAACAACACCTTCTATCGAATGCCCGACCCGAAAACCGTGGGGAAGTGGGCCTCGGAAGTGCCGGACGGATTTACGTTCGTGCTGAAAGCGCCGCAGCGGATCACGCATCAGAAGAAGCTGATCGACTGCGCGGATGACGTTCACGCGCTCTTCGAGGCTGCCGAGTCCCTCGGCCCGAAACTCGGCCCCGTGCTCTTTCAGTTGCCGCCGTTTCTGAAAAAGGATGCCGCACGGCTATGTTCGTTCATCGGCATTCTGCCGAAGGAGCAGCGTGTCGCATTCGAGTTCCGGCATGAGTCCTGGGTCGATGATGAGATCGTCGCGACCCTGCGAGAGCGAGACGCGGCAATGTGTCTTTCCGATACGGACGAAGTGACCGATCCTGCATCCGTCGTCGTGCCCTCAGCGACCTGGGGCTATCTCCGCCTGCGCCGGACGGAGTATCAGGGAACGCAGCTCGAGGATTGGCGCACGCGGATCGAATCGCAACCGTGGAGCGCGGCGTACGTGTTCTTCAAGCATGAGGATGAGGGAAAGGGGCCGGCGTTTGCGAAGAGGTTCCTGGGCTAGTGGAGTCTGAGTGTGGGCTACCTGGTAGCACTTCATCCAGCCGTCTTCGCGCCAGGATGGAGTTTGAGTTAACCTCTCGGCCGTGGGCCTTCTCCGAAGCCTGTGGGTATTCTCGCTCCTGGTCCTGCTCAAGTATCTGAGTAAGATCTTCTACCGCCACGACTTTGCGTGGGTGGGCGAGGTGCCTTCTGTGCCCTGGCGCGACATCCGTGTCGTTGCGTTTCTCAATCACACGAGCCTCTTCGAGCCGGTCTTCCTCGGCGGCGTTCCGAATCACTTCATCTGGCGACTTGCGGCGCACGGTGTCGTTCCGGCCGCGGACAAGACGACTGGGCGTCCGCTCGTCGGGCTCATCTTCAAGTTCGTTGCGCATCACGTCATCTCGATCACGCGGCAGCGCGACGACACATGGTTCCAGGTCCTCAATAAGATCGATCCGAAGTCGATGATCGTGATCGCGCCCGAAGGCCGCATGAAGCGGGCGAATGGTCTGGATGCGAATGGCAATCCGATGACCGTGCGCGGCGGCATCGCCGACATTCTGCTCGCCGTCAAGGAAGGACGGATGCTGCTCGCCTACAGCGGCGGATTGCATCACGTCCAGATTCCCGATCACACGATGGTGCGCGTGTTCGTGACGGTGCGCATGCGGACGGAGATCGTCGACATCGCGTCGTATATCGCCGAGCAGATGGAGAAGGGTGGGGAAGAGCAGTTCAAGCGGAACGTGCGCGAGGATCTCGACCGGCGCCGCGACCTCTATTGTCCTGTCATCGGCGAAACAGCTGACCCGCCGACAGGAACAAGCCAAACGCAGTCAGCATGACCAGCAGGCGGTTGCGCTGCAGAATGTTGACGATCGAATCGGCCTTCGTTTTCGGCCGCGGACGCAGGATCTCCATCCGTTGCTTCGCGGCCCGGCGAATCGATGCGCCGACCTCACTCTCGAATTGCGGCAGCGGCCGCGCTGCTTCAGGAGCGACCGCCGTTCCGCGCTGCGTGTCGATGAACACCGAGCCTGTCGTGACGGGACGCACGACGCGCTCACCCTTCTCGCTGCGCACGACGTCGTACGCGCCCTGCTCGAAGTAGAGAACCGTCGCGCCGGAAGGTGTGTCGCGAATGAAGACGACGTTGTCCTCGCCCTGACGGAACACCGGCATTCCGATCGATTCCTGATGTACGCCATCGACCGAGCCGCCGGGTACGACGACCGTCACCTCGTTCTGCGCGCTTCCTTTCATGGCCTTCTCGACCTTGAAGGTGGACCAGGTGAGGATCCACTTGTGATCTGCATCCCACGCGGATCGCTGCTGCACGCACTTGCCGAGGATGATGGAGTTTGCGCTGTCGACCTTTTCGTCGAAGGTCGCGGCTTTGGCAAGTGACGCCTGAGCGGCGAGCGGGAGCAGGAGGGCGAGCGTAGCGGCCAGGAGAGGTTTCATCCTGCCCGGTTCAAGAGCAAGCGGTGGGCCATCTCACAATGCTGAGCGCAGCGAAGCATCAACCAAGGCGCCGCGACCACCGGCGACCTCAGCGCGGCGCCTTGATTGATCCTTCGCTCCGCTCAGGATGAAAAACAGGTCCGCAGAAACGCCGCAACCACACTCATCGACTCCGCGCTCACCTGATGCCCCATGAAAAACTCGTGATACTCGACCTCGACATCGTTCTCTTCGAGCACCGAGCGCGCACGCTGTGCCGCGAGGATCGGGATCACATCATCTTCTGATCCATGCTCAATGAGCACGGGCAGACGACGAAACGGCGGGAGATCCTGCTCGTAGAGCGCGCCGCTCATCACGACGATCCCAGCGAGCTCGACCTCGGTGCGGAACCCGACATCGATCGACATCAGTCCGCCCTGCGAGAAACCGGACAGCACGACCTTCCCGGCCGGCGTCGGATAGCGTGCCGTGATCTCCGGCAGAAACTGCAGCAACAAGTTGCGAGAGGCGAGTAGCGAGGCGTGATCCGCAGGCCAGCCATCGAACCAGGTGAAGCCGAACGAATAGCCAGGCATCGGCACGAACGGTTTCGGCGCATTGGGAAAGACGAAACGATAGCCGCCATCCAGATACGGAGCGAGCTCGGCGAGATCGTTCGCATCTGCGCCGCGGCCGTGCAGCACGATGACGAGCGGAAGCTCGTCCGTGTCGGGGCGGCCCGACGGAACTTTCAGAACGTACTGCAGCGAGAGACCTTGACGCATCACGACGGGTTAGAATGAAACCTCGACAGCCTAGCGAGGTGACCCGTGCATATCAATGATCTGCTGAAGATTGCTGCAGAACGACGCGCGTCGGACCTTCACATCAAGGTCGGCTCGCACCCCGTCATTCGCGTCGACGGTGAGCTGCTGCCGCTCGTCGAACTGAAGCGGCTCATGCAGGAGGACACGATCGCCATGGCCTTCTCGATCATGTCCTCGCGGCAAAAAGAGAAGTTCAAGAACAACTACGAGATCGACATCGCGTACTCCGTTCCCGGCCTCGGCCGTTTCCGCTGCAATATCTTCCAGCAGCGCGGGACAGTCGGCATGGTCCTCCGCGTCATCCCGGTCAAGATCCTTTCGATTCGCGAGCTGATGCTGCCGACGGTGCTGGAGAAGATCGCCGAAGAGCGGCGCGGACTCATCCTCTGCACCGGGACGACCGGTTCCGGCAAGTCGACGACGCTCGCGGCGATGATCGACTACATCAACTCGCATCGCACGGAACACATCATGACGGTCGAGGATCCGATCGAGTTCCTCCACCGCGACAAGAAGTCGATCGTCAATCAGCGCGAGATCGAGGTGGATACGAAGTCGTTCTCCCAGGCTCTGCGCAGTGCGTTGCGTCAGGATCCCGATGTCATCCTCGTCGGCGAAATGCGCGACTACGAGACGATCGAAACCGCGCTGACCGCGGCGGAAACGGGTCACCTGGTGCTCTCCACGCTGCACACGATGGACGCGACGGAGACGATCAACCGCATCATCTCGGTCTTCCCGCCGCACCAGCAGAAACAGATCCGCCTGCAACTCGCGGCGGTGTTGAAGGCGGTCGTTTCGCTGCGACTGCTGCCGCGCGCCGATGGCCTCGGCCGCGTGCCGGCGGCAGAGATTCTCATCTCGACCGGCTACATCCGCGACTGTATCGAAAATAAGGAAAAGACGAAGCTGATCAAGGATGCCATCGCGCAGGGCACGTCGCAGTACGGCATGCAGACGTTCGATCAGTCGCTCTACACGCTTTACAAGAACGGACTCATCACACTCGATGAAGCGCTGCGCCGCGCATCGAACCCGGACGAGTTCCGCCTCAAGCTGCAGGGCATCCAATCGACCTCGGACATTTCAAAGGAAGAGATGGAGTCGAAGCTCACGGTCTCCGGAGATCAGAACGATCCGTTCGCCGACGAGTCGCCGTTCGATTTCAGTAACACGCTGTGACGCGCGGACGTCTTAGCGCACTTTCGATTCTTTTCTTCATCTCGGGTGCCGCGGCGCTCCTGTTCGAAACGCTCTGGTTTCGTCTCGCGGGCCTGACGTTCGGCAACGCGGCATGGGCCTCCGCGACCGTGCTTGCGAGCTTCATGGCAGGTCTCGCGCTGGGCAATCTGCTCTCGATGCGTTTCCGCGGCTCACCGCTTCGTGTCTACACGCTGCTCGAGTGCGG